>TARA_B110001454_G_scaffold219185_2_pt1 | contig 52559 bp, 42 predicted proteins | sample TARA_B110001454 | Tara Oceans TARA_B110001454 (sample SAMEA4397004) | marine metagenome | biome: Polar Biome; feature: [MES] marine water layer (ENVO:01000295) within the mesopelagic zone...; material: water (ENVO:00002006), including particulate matter (ENVO:01000060) such... | reverse complement strand
GTACACTATGATGGAAATTTACTGGTACATGATGGCGGAAATTCGACAAAGCCTGCTGGAAGTTTAACGTAGAATTGACTTACTGGGGCGTTCAATCATTAAGCATTTCTTTTAAGGACTGAGAATTACCTTGGCTGGTGATGCGGGTAATACTGATGTTGAAATGATATTGAATAAATTTAGACTTGATCTGACATCGTTAACATTTGGCTCTGATCAAATCTGACAATTGTAAATATTTAGTATAGGATTACTGATTGGCTTGTGGAGTTGTCTGCGATGTTCACTATGATCTAGATAATAGCCTGTTTGAAAAAATGCTGGATACTAGAATGGTTTACACCTGTGCCTACTGGAAAAATTCCGATACTTTGGAAGAAGCCCAAATCGCGAAGCTTGATTTGATTTGCCGGAAGCTGGCTTTAAAACCAGGCATGAAAGTTCTCGATATTGGCTGTGGCTTTGGTTCCTTCATGAAATATGCGGCGGAAAAGTACGGTGTCCAGTGTGTCGGCTATTCACTTTCAAAAGAGCAAATCAGCTACGGAGTCAAAGACTGCCGAGGCCTGCCGATCGAGTTTGTCTTTGATGATTACCGAAAAATCGAAGGCCGGTATGACCGCGTCGTTTCGATTGGAATGATGGAAGCCGTCGGCAACAAAAATTTCCGAACTTTTATGCAAACTATTTCCGATGCGCTAGTAGGCGACGGGATCGCCTTGATACACACAGTTGGACACAACCTGACGACAACGATTTCAGACCCTTGGGTAGATAAATATATTTTTCCGAACGGGGTCTTACCTTCAATCCAACAAATTGGAAAAGCGATCGAGGGCCTTTTCGTGATGGAAGATTGGCACAACTTCGGTCCCGATTACAATCGAACTCTTCTGGAATGGAATCAACGATTTCAAAATTCCTGGCCAAACCTGAGTTCTCGCTATTCATCAGAATTCAAACGAATGTGGGAATTCTACCTTCTCTCTTTCGCCGGTGGATTTGCGGCTCGCAACTGGCAGCTTTGGCATATCATACTTTCGAAAAAAGGCCGCACCCAACCCAATTGTCGAATCGGTTAATCTATGAAAGTCGCGATCATCGGTGGCGGAGTCGCCGGGTTAGCCGCAGCCCACGATCTAAGTGATAGTCACGAAGTGACTATCTACGAATCTGCCGCGCAACTAGGGGGACATGCAAACGCCGTCTTAGTTCCAGGGACAAACATCAAGGTGGACACCGCTTTTTTGATCTTCAACGATCAGACATATCAGCATTTTCATCGGTTTATTCGAGACTTAGGCGTGCAAGATCGTTCGGTGTCGGCAGAGATGTCGAGCTGCTTTTCCGATTGCGATCATAACTTTCATTACTGCTTGGGCCGAGGCCTTCAGCCGTTTCTGCAACTCCCGACGGCCTTGGTTGATTTCAAATTTTATCAAATTATGGCAAGTCTCTTTCGTTTTAAGAAAAAGGCCATCGCGGATTTAGATGGAAATATAGACTTAAGTAGAATCACCGTCGAAGAATACCTCAAACCTTTTTCAAAGACCTTCGTTCGAAATTTCATTCTACCGTTAACAGCAGCGATCTGGTCTTTGCCAGCCGATAAGATGCTGGATTTCCCCATTCTTCCGATGCTCAAATACTTTGATAATCACCAGCTTTTGCGTGGACAAAGTCAAAACCGATGGCGAACATTTCAAGGATCCAGCGCCGTTTACGTCGAAGCCTTCGTGGAAAAGTTTCGGGGGAAAATTAAATATTTAACCCCCGTGTTAGCGGTTCGACGTGTTCGCGACCAAGTTCAACTGCAAACTTTGTCAGGCACCGAGATTTTTGATCATGTCGTGCTTGCTACCCATGCCGACGTGTCGCTCAAACTGATTCAGAATCCGACCGAGCTAGAAAAACGTTTACTGGGTGCTTGGCAGTATGAAGACAACCCGGTCACTCTTCACACCGATGAGGGACTGATGCATACGGATTCGCGTTTGTGGGGAAGCTGGAACATGAGCCTGCGAGATTCCCGTTACGCGATCACATACTATCTGAATCGGATTCAGAATATTAATCTGGGTTTTCCGATTTTTCTGACCCTGGGAAAAGGTGCTTTCAAAGAAGACCATGTTTTGCAAAGATTTAATTATCGACATCCCATTTTCACTGAAGCTTCAATCGCGACGCAAGAGCATCTCCCTGAGCTAAATCACCAGCAAGGACTTTCCTTTTGTGGTAGCTACTTTGGATACGGCTTTCATGAAGATGCGGTTAAATCCGCAAAGCAGGCAGCAGATGGAATTCCTGCACTTAAGAATGAACATTAAATGACGTCCGGTCAGTTAACACTTCTCACGACTGTCCGGAGAAAATCATTCATTTGGGGGTTCTTGAATTCTATTCCCACGGCTGATTTTGTGAATACTATCTAGGCAAAGTCGCTCTAGCGTTAAGTCTAGTAGATTCTGATTTAACATTTCTAATAAATACCAATAGTTGCTCCTCTTGCTTGTGCGAGATTTCATTGTTTTGCACAACAAAAAACCACGCACAAGAAGACCGCAACTTTGAAAAACGCTGACAAAGAATTCTCATTGTTTCAACTTATCGAGAGGCATCGGCAGCACTGGACATCCCGTGCTCAATCTTGTTAGATGCGATGACTGCTCGATGTCCAGGATTTTTGCAAGAGCTTTGTGATCAGGTTCTGTTAGCAATTCGCGCGCGTACCAAAGACCGCAAAGTTAAGAGAGCCGTTCGGGAGATTCAAGTACTCGATTCAAGTGAGATCTGAAAATCCAAATTGGCTGCGGATGACTCTACCTACAGACATTCGTAGTCACGTGGCCGCCGCAAAATTTCATGCGATTTGGAAAGGTGAAGGAAAGTGGGGAGAGGACGGCGGCGCCACGATTCGCCCACTGCACTCTTATTTCATCTTCAGAAAAACAGGATCGACGTTTTTTACCGCAAGTCGTCGACGTAGCACCGGCGATTTCAGTGGCTTTTCTAAGTCGTTGTATTCTTTTTGAGTATAGTAATTTTTTCCGGCGTGAAGAGCATGGACCAGATTTATTAAATATTCGCTAAGATCCAGCGGAGTAATGAAGCTATTTTCCGTCAGGGACAAAACTCTGCAAGGCTTTCGAGCTTGAAGTCTTTTTTAACAGCCTTCGCCCATATCGGACGCTGGCCGTTTAGTGCATGAACGGCGGCGGCGACCTCTGGTTTTGCCATCATCGTTTGAATGAACTTTTGACATTCTGCTTTTGGCATCTGGTCGAACATCAAATTTCCATACCCGCGGACGTAGACGTTGCACGCCGTTTTATGGATTTCAGCTAAAAACTTTCGCATTTCAACCGGCGTATTTGGGCCACAGGAGGGGCTTTCTGAAGGCTTCGTGGGCGGAGCTTTCGAAGAGCGAAGCGGATCTAGCCTTGTGATAAATGTCTTTGCTTCTTTTCGGAAATGTTGCAATTGATAGACGTTGATAGTGCCGTCGCGATTGAACGTCGGAAAAAATGAAGACGTCATCGGGTCCGAAGTTAAAATGCGACGTTTACCGGTTTTGAGATCTATCCAAACGATATCCATCATTTTGTCTGAGCCAAAAGACTTCTCCTTGAGATTACGAAGCGTTGGATCGAGCGCAAGTGACTGTCGTGGGACGGCCAAAGCAGCATTCTTACCGTCGAAACTAATGCTGCCCTTGCCAGAAATTTTTGCTAGGACGGGGCCCGGCCGGCAGGTCCCGTCGGAAATATCGAAGACTCGCGTCGTCATCTGAGCTGTTTTCAAATCGAACTCGCTGGCGATGACTTTTTTACCGTCGGGGGCAATCATCGGCAATTGAAGTACTCGGCCTGCGCAAATCGGCTTGGAATTTCCGATGGAAACCATGAGATTGGCATCTCGGTTTCTCACTGTCACATCGGCAATGGTAAGACCGGTGGCTACTTTCGCCGATTCCGTGACCATAAAATTGCCGTCCGTGAGAAGTCGAAATCGACTTTCTGATGACTTTCTCTCGAGAAGTCCAAAAGACTGATAAACACCGTCTATGTTTTTATCGATTGCGATCGGTTCACCCATCTTTTTGCCGTCGTCATAAGACGAAATGGCAAAGATCCGAAATTTTTCCGATTGGTTGAGCCTAGGAACAGAGACTAACTTCTCAGTCGCGTGCGAGCCGAGAAGTGGCACAGAGTCGGAACCATCGACATAGGAAATCGGGGTGATCTTTCCCGAAAGTAGATCGACGTGAAAGGTTCCTGTGCGATAGCCGCTTTCGGATCTGTAGGTGCCTGGTGCGAGAATCGAATTTCCATCCAGATCAGCGTTGCGAAAAAAATATGTTGGATCGAAATTTTTAATTTCCGTACGTCTGATGACGGCGGGTTCATTTGCGAACCCTCCTTTCGTTTCGCAGAATTGGCTAATCTCTTTTTCGCCAAGTGCCCAAGTAATGCTGCGAACGAATTCCTGCTGGGGCGAACCCGGTTCCGCGACCTCAGGAGGGAATCGGTATTCGTTTGTTGCAATTGGATCTGCGTAGGCTGTGCAGCCAACATGGACATATGAAACTGCTAAGAAAATAGCTATCCAACCCAATCTAGTCATGGGAAGGGCCCAAAACAATGCGGAAAATGTCAGCGTAATCTTTTGTGGTCTTATATCCTGGGAATCCAGATCCAAAAATTTTCCCATCTTTGACAAAAAAAACCGTTGGAAAATGAGCAACCGTAAGTGAGCTTGAGCTTTCGGAGGTCATCAAGTCGGGTCGAAAGGGAAGCAGGTCGACTTTTTGAACAAAACGGCGCTCAAACTGGTGGACTCTTTCGCGATCGCTAGTAGCGTCGTCGACTGCCGCCACAAAAAAGGCGCCTACCTTTTTCGCTGCTGCTCGCGCACCTTCAAGGCCCGATACTGACAAGGGCATGCGCGCCGACCAAATGTAAATAACTGTGCCGATTTTTTTCTTGGCTGATTTATCCAAAATTTCATCGAGTTCGAATTGGTCCAGGACCGGCCGAATATTAAATTCGTGAGAAGCGACAAATGAACAGTCATCGGAAAATCGGTAGCTAGTCATTGTTGAGCGAGTCCTACGTAACAGAAGTGGCGAGGGATCTTCAGCACCCGCCATCACCTTGCGCACGAAAAGTTGATCGTCGTGGCGAAACGATCCCTTGGAGTTCGGAGCCCCAAATTTCGCCAAAATCTCTCGTTCATTGTCCCTACATGGTAGGTGTGCCCCTAAGACCGAGTCTGGAAGGCTGAAGAGGACAATGCGAGTCAAGGTGAGAATCAATACAATCGCGAGGCGAATTTTCATCATTTTATTATACAAAACGCAGGCCGCTAACGCAAGTCCCGACCCATTCATCTGGATCAAAAGGCAGTTGGCCCACTTTGTCGATCGGTAAAGTTTTTTCATTTTCTGAATATCATTGTGGCTTGAGCTTTGTGCCAGATAAAATTGCTCAATACTCTTCCATACACGTTAAAAAACCCCTCAGATAGCCAAGTTTTTTCCATAAAATTAGTCCTATCAAAACCCAATGGGCCTGTTGAAAAAAGCACTATTTTAAAGCTGTTAGCTTTCCATTTAAGCAAAATTCAAGATGTAAAATTGGATTTCTAAAGTTTTGATGAGATCTCGTAAAAACGACTTTAGAGAGCCAAATGTCGCTGTTGCCAACGTTTTCAGATTTTGCACGGTCCGAGATCATGTAAATCTGGATCTGCACCTTAGAACGCCCGCGGACGCGTGCTTTTCGAAGGCCTCTCCGCCAGCGATGAATATGGACCCTCGATCGACGCATCGCCTCACTAACCTTTGGTGATGTCTTCTTTGCGGCACAAAACACGTTCACAAACATGCCTCTTCGAATTCAAGTACGCCTCCCTACCACCACAGCTTCGACAAACAATTCCGTCAGGCCAACGCGACCTGAACAGTATTCCAGAAGCGACTCTCGAGAAGAAAACTGATCGCGAAACGATCTCGTTGTCTTTGGATAGGTTCATGTACATCTTTGCATAGAAATCCCGCCGCAACGATCAGTCAGAGAAGCTGTCAGGATATTAACGATCGTCAGAGCCCCGAAGATGTTTAAAAAGTTTGATTGCTTTTAAGAGCAAGTTACTTTGCGCCTTCCTTGGGTGAAGAAGCTACTGCGGCCATGGATAGAAGACATATTGAGGAACATGCCGATAAGGTGTTGTATTTTGCGCAGGGGGCATTTCCCAAAAGCAGGATCTAAATCAAAAAAGCGTAAGATCACCGGAGTTCATGAACTTGCAGGACTTTCCCCGGCTAAATTCCAGCGAAATAAATTCTTCGGGACTCGAAGTAAGGAGGTAGAAAATTCTACCTGTCCTTTTATAGTGAAGTCATTATCACCACGCCTGCTGTGGTTACATCAAGGTTTTGAACTATCTTTTCGAAAAAACCAATGTGTCTGACTTCTGCGATGAGAGACCAATCGCCAAATTTATAACCGATACCAGCGTTGGCCATATACAGGCCAATCTCGTTCCTAAATACCGTTGCAGCGGTTTGAACCTCTCCGATTTTTTGATCCCCAGTTGACAGCGATAACAAGCCTGCTCCTATGTGAAGACCTAAATCAAAGAAAACACTGCCGCCACTCATCACACCAAGACCGATAGAGTTATACTGGTATGTTAGCTGGGCTGCATCTTTTTCAGAGTTCCAAGCACCCGGCCCCACTTCAAAATAAAAATTGGATCCAAAGGTTCTTCTTAGAAAAAATGCAGATGTATGCCCATAGTTAAAATCAGGAAAAGCTGAATCGATTTGTGACGCTTTTATCTCTTTAGTGGCGTAATCCAAACGATAACCAAAAATATAATTAGACCCAGCCTGACTTTGAGAGGCAACAAATAAAAGAACAAGGAAGCAGATTGCTATCATAAAATATTTATTCATAAATAGACTCCTTAAAATTTATACAACTTCTCAAGTGCATTTAACACTAAGTTTGGCTGATCAAGCATAATATAATGACCAGACTGAGTGGTCGTTGTATGCTCAAACCTTGTCACGCCTGCCTTTAATTTTTCTTTAGCCTCGTACCAAGAATTCCTATCTTGCTGGCTATGAGAATCATCAACCTTCATGCTATCTAGGACAATCACTGGCACGTTTGGTAAAAATGGCAAATTTTTCATATATTTCGTGTCATCACCTAAAGACAACGCCTCTGCTCGGGCACCTGGGATTGATTTTAGCATATCGGCTATTTGCTTAACTTGCTCGTCAGAAGGGTTATTATAATCTTCATGAGACGAATCAATGAATAGCAGTGACGCTACCGTGCCTGGATGCTTTATCGCGTAATCTCTAATAACCATTCCTCCTAAAGAATGTCCAACCAGAATTAGTTTTCTACCAGCGCGAAATTCATCTGCCACTGCCGCCAAATCTAACGTCAGTCTTTCAATGTCGCGTGCATCGGTGTCTAAACTTGATTTACCATAACCCTGGCGATCATAAATGACATAGTCTGAGAACAATCCTAGGCGAACTAAAAGATCATTCTTTATCCAAACGTCATGACTGTCACCAAGTCCGGCCTCAAAAACCACCAGATACTTAGAGTTTAAAGGTTTCGAAGGAAAATATGTCGCAATTTTCTGATTATTAACGGTAATATTTTTTTGAGTGAGTTTACAACCTGTGATCCCTAACGCCATCACAAGCAACAGAACCTTGAATATTGTTTTAAAAAAAGAATGCATAATAACCTCCTCGTTAGTTAGAAATTAAATAAAAGACTGAGCAACCCAAGGCTTACGCCTTCTGCAATAAAAATACTGAATACATATAAAAAAACTATTTTCTTTCCTTTAAATCCGGACGCCAAAGACAAACCCTGAAAAACCAAGATCAGCTTCGCTATCAAATGCAAAATACTAATGAGACCAATCAACGCAATCGAGAATGTGATTGAATCAGAAAACCCGGCTCTATTGAGCTGAATCAACTTTGTTGATTCGACTATGAGCAAAAGAAAAGCCAGACCGACATATGGAAGATGACTAAAATTAGCGACCATCAAAAAATCAGAAAATCTTAGATTTATACCTTTCATTAACCGGCATAAAATAAAAGATACCATAGAAAACACTAGAGAGTTAGCCATGCATTGCCCGATCAAATTTAAAAAACCAAACGAAGGTTTATCTCTAACGACTATCTGCAAATCCAGAAACGCGGGATAATAAAGATTCGCTGCCATCCCAAGCCCACTCAGTAATAAAAGGCTGACCACTCCAACCCAATGAAGTCGACTCAAACGTATGTTTTCAAAAGGAGTCAAAACACGATCCCACCATCTTAAAGTGAAAAACGACGACGTTTTTTTTCTTGCAAACAAGATTTCCATAAAATCAGAAGCTTGTTGTTGGCCCATACTACTTTTCTCGACAATTTTTTTTATTTGTTTTTCATCCATACAAAACCTTTGAATCTAGCTTATTTTTTCTTGAGCAACCTAAGCGCTTCTTTAACTGAAATCTGACCATTCTCTAGTTTTGAAAGTACTTTTTCTTGTGACATATTTTCGTCTAGGAATTTTTCTGTTTCTTTAAATTTTTTGAGATTTTCAATAATATCATTGAGTTTATTTCTAACCGTTGGATAGGAAAAATCCATTTGGGCCGCTAAATCCTTGAGGCTTCCGCCAGTTAAAATAAAGTCCTCAACGAATTTCAACTCGTCAGGATCCAGTCGCTGCAACGGCGACGGTTCAAAATTTCCCTCAAAAGTCAGATCACACGATTCACAAACAATGCGCCTAATTCTAAGCGCATTTTTATGACAACTTGGACAGTGATTAACAAACTGAGCCACAGCCACCTCTATTAACAAATTAATATTGTTTTAAATAAAACTCAACTTTATTTAAATAAAATGAATATTTTCAGGCGAAAACTGCTTATTTCGCATCAAAATAAGACTGAACAAAATTTTAACCGGCTGTTTGGTGTCTTCTGGTGTTCTTTTTTTCAGGACAGCTTTAGTCGCTTATATCTTGTGTATAGTACTTATTTGAAAGAAGGCGTCTTGCACACAAAACCTCTAAATTCTTGATACCGTTCCGAAGTATATGGGATTTTATTCTTGATCCACAGTCACACCTAAAAATTTTAATTTGATGTCTCCTCGATTCCCAATTTTTTTATTCGTCGTTTTATTTCACGCATGATTCCTTCCACAAGTGAAGCTACTTTTGGATTTGATATTCCAGTTTTCACCCAGTTCTCGATGTAGGTAAATAACTGGGCCTTTGCATTTTCAACAAACGTTTTGGCTTTTTTATAGCCCATCATTTTAAGTTCTAAAATATACCCATCAATGGCATGTTTCATCTTTAAAACAGAGCCTCGACTTTGAACTTACCCCCTAGGGATTTCAAGGGATAAACAGCAGCCTCGGGCCATTCTAAATATAACAAGTCGTACAATTCGTCGGAGATCTTAATTGCATCATCTTTGCCCACCATATCTTGGTATCTCAGAAGTAGTGTGAGCTCATGGGTCATATGGAGCAAACAGCGCTGGTGGCTCAGCGCGAGCTTTTTAAGATGACGAACTAGCTCTTCTTCACTGTCGGTTATTAATGTCCCAGCGATCGGTTTAAATTTAATTTTATCACTAGGTTGGTTTTTGCTTTTAATCAACCCCTTTCGGAGCTATCTTGTTTGGACGCTACACCAAAAAGAAGGAAATACCTGTCGAACGTTTGGACAACAAAATCAAATGGGGCCAGATCAGGTACTATTTTAAAGGTGTTAGCTTTCCAATTTAGCAAAATTCAAGATGTAAGATTGGTTTTCTAAAGTTTTGATGAGATCTTGTAAAAACGATTTTAGGGAACCAAACGTCGCTGCCGCCAACCTTTTCAGGTTTTGCACGGTCCGAGATCATGTAAATCTGGATCTGCACCTTAGATCGTCCACGGTAGCGTGCCTTTCGAAGGCCGTGATGCGATTTGGCTTCTGCAAAAATCCCTTCCATTTTCCACATCCGCTGTCGCATTTTAAATATGAACTCGGGCTTTTGGGATTGCTCTTTAACTTCAATCACTTTTTTACTCATCGGAATGTAAAAACGTTTTCCCTGATTTCTGATTTTATCGGATTCCGACAAACAGCTCTCCATTTTTGAACAACTCGCGCAAGTTTCTCGTGGAAGTTTAAATTTATAATTATCCGCTTTGCTTCCATCCCAGATCATCCGGTGCCCTTCAGGACAGTAGGCCGCGTCTTTTAAAAAATTATCTGCAATAAAACCTTTTTCTAAGTCGCTAAAATAACTAATTCCCGTGCGGCTACTCCACAGGGGAATATTGGTTTTTACATCACGTTCTTCTAGCTTCGTTAGATTTTCCGCAGATCCATAACCGCGATCGGCAATCAGTTCGCCGATTTTAATTCCAACGTCTCTGCGAACGACATCTACGCGATCTAAGATAGTTTTAACTTCAGCAGCCGTTCCCGTCGTCACAAGACAGTCAACAATGACCCTGGATTCAGCTTCAATCATATGATGGGTTTTGTAGCTTAACGTTTTATATTCACCACTTTTCCCAGCTAAACTCGCATCTGGGTCTGTACGGCTTACATGAGTTTGATTTTTTAATTTAACTCCAACAATTGAGCCGCTGCGCAGATCATTGCTACTGAGTCCATCTTTTGATGGTGCAACGCTAATCCCAACTCCCGAGGACGGATTTTGATCATCGTCATTTTTATCGCGCTCTTTCATTTTATAAATCGAAGCATTGGCCCTAAACACAGAGCCGTCTGCCATCTCGCTTCGCCTTTCACAAGGCCCGCTGCTTTACATTGATCAACGATTTTCAAAAAAATTTTGCGATAGGTTTCCTCACCCAAGCGATCTCTGATACGAGTAATTGATGAATGATCGGGAACACGATCTGTTAAAGAGAGTTCGCAAAACCAGCGATACGCTAAATTGTATCCAACTTCCTCGCAGAGTTGCCTATCGGAGTCGATATTGTACAAAAATTCTAGCAAAATCATGCGGACAAAAATTTCGGGATCAATTGATGGACGACCTTGTTCGCTTGAATAAAATGAAGAAGTCAGCACTCTTAAAAAGGTCAAATCTAGAACCTGATCAGTTTTTCGAAGCAAATGACTTTTAGGAATTAGGTTTTGATAGTCTATTTGGCTGAACAATTCTGGTTGGTAGTGATGCTTCCCTTGCATGGGACCCCCGTTTTCATACAAACCACATAAATGCTTTACCGCTCCAGATGATGAGTAATCCGCACTACCAATAGAAAGTATGACGAGTTTGCTTTCCAAAACCCATATATTTTTAAAAAGTATCAAATTAAACAGGCTATAAATACGTCATGTGCCTAGTTTCTGGACGATTATGACTTACCTTTATTTCTGAGCGATTATGTCCTATCCATAAAAAATGTGTTCCTATTCTTTAACTAAAGAAGGGATGCGAAGGATGGCGTCTATTCGTAGAGGTATAAAAGAACTAGATGGAAAGATGTCTGTCGTTGATTTTTCTATTTAAGTTGATAAGTCTTATCGCCAAATCCAGCGGATCGTTCAACGAGTTATGGAATCAGACGCCTTAGGAGTCCGGCATGGGAAAACGGGAAAAGTTCCACATGACAAAACAAGTGTTAAAGTAGAACTTAAAGTTATTGATTTACTTCAGAACCGATTTCGATGACTGTTTTTCGCGTGAAGCGCGAGTTTCTATTGAAACTTTTTATGAACGGATTCACCCGGATGACAGAGAGCCAACTAGGCTTGCTATTGAACGCTCATTTAATAGCGGTATAGTCCGGCTTTCTTGCAAACATGTCTCACGAAATCAGAACTCCTTTGGAGTGCCAGATTTTTTTTTGAACATTAACTTACAGCCAAGGAGCGTCTAACTTAAACGCACCTTGGCGCGAGCTTTGACCAACTATTGGAGACCACTTTGCTGAAGAATTTGAATTTGATTTCTTAAATTTTGTAGAATTGATTCTGCACGACCGTAATTATTAGATTGAATCGCTGAAATCGCGTCAGCAACTTGCTGATCGACATTTAATGAGACAGGGACTGGACTTACATATGAACCAATTTGTGCTGTCGACGCATTCTTAAGACATCTTCGTTTGTCCGAGTCATCACTCTGAGTACTGCAAATAGATACTTCGACGGGACTTAAATATCTTTTGTTTTCTATTAACCAAAGACAAGCTCTTTTATCTGAGTCGTCACTTTGAGTCGAACAAATACCAATTACAAGTTGATCGTATTTTTTCCCCTTAATCTGTTCCATACATTTTCTTTTATCACGGTCATCGCTCTGACTCGAGCATATTCTAAAAGCACTTTGATCGTAATAAACTTGTTGGGCATTTGCCAAACACCCAATGAGTGAGATCAGTCCTGCAAAAAAGATTTTGTTCATAAGTTCTCCTTAATTAGTGTCAAAAAATATTTGATATAGCAGAGACAATACCTTAGAAACCAAATTTTTTAAACGTACAATATATTTATTGTTCTTTTGACAAGAAGATAAATCAAAAATAAAATTAGGCCTATGTGCGCAAAGCAAGCTTGGCTTAACTAGCAATAGGTAACCCCGTTGTAAAACATAGTGAAAGTTGCCGACGTAACTAGAACAGGCGTCGTATCGAGTCTTGCGAGCTGGAAGGTAACGACCAGAGCGAAGCGTAGACAGAAAGATTGTAAGCCGCAACGCAAGTGAAGCTATAGAGCACCGTCATCTACTGCACAGATTGTGGATGCCGAGACTTTATTTGAAGAACGAAGGCAATACGCAAGCTTCTGGAAGAGGAAGTAGCGATCCACCGGTGTCCGAGGGCGTGGCATGCAGTTATAAAGTTAAATTAGGAACTTGGGAGATCCAGGAAAGGTTAAAGGGATGTTCAAATCAAAATCGAGTTTCACAACTAGACAAGATTCATTCTTTTTCTGGAAGTCAGATGAATTCACAGTAGCGATGAAATGCGGTAACGCGTGCGGAGCGAAGGGACTCACAGGGCTTGGGCAGCAGATATTCTGCTCGAACACAGAACCAGGACACAGATCCGCATGTGTAGAGGAAACCAAAAGATGAGGCAGGAAATACAACTGACAAGTCCTAGCAAAAAGAGTCTGCGGATAGATTTGATTAATATTTTTCTGCAGAGAAAAATAGGAAGACACAACGATAGGGATTGGAGTTTTGCATGTCATTCAAATTGAAATCACACTTTGAAGAGAAGAGTAGGTTTACTCGATGAAGCGAGTTGTCCAACTCAACAGCCGTCATGTGAATCTTATTTCAGGCTATATCAAAAATGTAGATCTCAAGCCTTGGAGGATAGGGATTGACGGTCCTTTTGCGCGAATTGCGATTGCTATTAATAGGTACTACCCCGAATTCAAAGGGGGAAATTATTTTGACCATGAACTCATTGCAGCCCTTGTCTCCAAAATTATCGGAGATGGCTCTGTGGAGATAGTATACAATGAAAGAAAAATTTCTAACTTTCAAGAAATCATAGATGATTGGAAAAAAAATGCTGATGAAGATGATCCGGATGACCCAAACTTGAATGAAATTTTCAAAGAAGCGAAAGTTAAGCATGGGGACAAAATTTGCCGAAAAATTTTTGGAATTGATTTTGATCAGTTCGGTGGTCCCGAACCTTACCACGACTCAATAACTTTAGAAGTCTATTTGCAAAAAAAGGATTTTGATTCTCTTCAAAATGATTTAAGAGCGGTACTGGCCGATTTTTCTTGTAAAATAACTGAAATAAAGGGACAAGCTTCACCGTCTAGCAAACTTTCGGTTTTCCTTCGCGGGTTTTTCCTGATAAATTAGTTTTCCTGATCGATTTGAATTTCATTTGATTAGGTAACTGCGGCATTTTTGTTTTCAGCACCAACTTCTATCTTATCGCAGTTGTAATATTAATATTTTCTCTTAAAGATTTAAAACCAATGCCTCGACTAGCGAGCAAGCCGGCACACCACAAACACATCACTTTCACTGGCATATTTTAATAACCCATCAAGTCCAACACGCTCATCGATGGTGCCGCTGATTTTATCAGAAAAAAATTTCTTGCACTCGGCTTTTGCTGTATCATTTTTTACAATCCGAGTTCATTTTTGATGACCGCTAACTCTTTTTCTTGTTGATCAAGCCGGGCCTTAAGTTCAGCGTTTTCTTGCATGATAGCTGCGTTCTGTGCCTCGAGTTTATTAGCCTTAGAACTTACCGAAGCAATCTCTCGGGCCTTGACTTCATCTGACGACTTAAATTCAGCGTATAATGCTTTTATAGCGCCCGTGATCCAAGGCACTAGTCCTGTATAATTGACTTGCTTAAAGCCATCCTCGCCCGTTCTAACGATCTCTGGGGCGACTTTCTCAAGTTCTTGTGCGATATAACCAGTGTGGCGACCATTTTCGATGCCGCGCCAATCGTAAGTGACAGTTCTGAGTTGCAAAATATTTTCTAAAGAAGTGGAGTCTGAAAAAGTTTCGATGTTCTTTTTTAGCCTTTCGTCGGATGAACAAGCAAAACCCGTCGACGCAGGAGTTACGGTGCAAGTTGTGGCTCCACCATCAGCAAACGTAGCAATAGTCGCACCGCTACTGCCTACAACATGAAGCTTCGTAGAAGGACCTGTAATTCCGACGCCCACATTCCCACCATTCGTGATCCGCATTTTCTCAGTGACGACAGGCCCTCCATTGACATTGGTTGAAAAAGCCAAGTAGCCGCCGTCGTTGCCATTGACGGAATCTTCTTTCAACGCTGCAATCGTTCCAAACGTCGTAATGGTAGAAGTTCCATTGAAATATCCCGTGAAACTAATGGAACCACCTGAAATATCCTGGGTGGCCGTGACTTTATTTCCGACTTGAAAATTCCCGAGGCTTGAAATGGACATCTGCTCGGTCGCAGTTCCGCCGTCCACACCTACGAGGAAGGACAACTTAGCCGCGGTCGGATTCGCGTTATTCGCGATTGGAATCAACTGCATGCCTCCGCTTTGGGATCGGCTGCCCATGGCCGAATTCCATGCTCGGCCTGAAACCAGAATCGAGGGACTGCTTTGTGCCACAGATGGCGTCGCCGCAGTCGTATGATCAAAGAGCAATTGCGATGCGGCACTCGTGGTCGACAAATGCAGCAGCTGGGACGGACTGCTAATTCCAATTCCGACGTTGCCTCCAGATAAAACTGTCATTCGTGTCGAGTTGTTTGTTTTTAGCTCTAAGGTATTTGCATCATTCGTTCCCACCGTCATCGCAGCACCGAGGCTGTTGCCGCCGTCTTTGATAATTCCACCAGCCACCGCGATCGGTAAATCAGTCGCAGCCAAGGTTCTAAACGTCGGAGCAACCGCGCCTCCCGATGACGGCCCCGCAAACACTGTGCTCGCTGTTTGATTTGCGAGTGTGGTCGTGATGCTACCGTTAGCTGTCAGTGGCGATCCCGCCACTGAAAATATTCCAGGCATTGATAAACCAACGCTCGATAAGCCGGAGCTTGTTCCAATTGTTTGAGTGGCGCTGCCGTTGTAGTACTTCATTGTGTTTGACACAGAATCAAACCACATTTGTCCCGATGATGGCGTGGCTGGTGCCGAGCTCAGATTGGGAACGACAGTTCCCGTGGTCGTGCTTGAGCTCATATACTGTGTGCTTGATCCATTTAATAAAGCGGCCAGATTTGAATATTCTCCGGCAGACAACGTAGCTGGCGTTGTACCCGTGGCTACCTTTAAGAATTGTGGGCCGCTTACGCCCGCAAGTTTTCCTGAATCTTGCGAATAAATAGATTGCGGAGTCCAAGCCAGCGGAATCGTTGGAATTGAATCACTTCCAGAACCATCATTAAAGGTAATTTCTAAATTGCGTGTATCTGAAGTCCCAGGCGTAAACGAAGTCGCTGCATTGGCGCACGCGGCAGGCGCCGTCGTCAAAGAAATGGCCGATGAATTTGAAAAAACCGCATTAAGCGTGTTGCCACCATCAACAGTAGCGGGTGCGCGCGTGCCAGATCCCAGAGTTAACGCAAACGAACCAGCCGTCTGTGATAAGTCTAAAGTTTGTGTTTCTTGATACAACAAACAGTCCTCAACACCTGGACTTTTTACTTTGACCGTGAATTGCACAGCAGAAGATGTGACGACAGAGCCGTCCGCATTAAGCAGACGGCCTTGGACCGCAATGGATTGCGCCGCCATTGATAGGCTACCAAATAAAAAGACCATTGCGACCAGCAGAAGAGGAAAGACTAATAACTTAGTTTTTTCTTTTTTCATAAAACGTCCTTATATAGTTACTTTGAAATCATCTGACCCTGAACGCTAAGATAAACGATTTTGTTTCGAGTTGTTGTAAGTCTAATATCTTTAGTAGTGGCACCAACGGTCGCATCGGCAATATATTGATTGCTTTGGCTGGCTTGAGATAATTGCGACCCGGAAATGGGCTCAAAACCCGTCGCTGTCGGCAGAGCCTTTTTTGTAGGGCCATATCCTGGATCAATCCTTGATTTGGAATCACCAAGAGGATTGCTACATCCCTGCGCGCCAACTATTATTAATATTAAAACCAGTGATTGAATAAATTTATTTTTTGCCATTATCAGCTCCTCCGCCGCCAAGGGGTATAGAAATACCGAACTGGGATTTTAAATCTGTAATGCCTTGATTAGATTGTGATGTGTTCTGATTTGTTTTAGAAAAAATTCCGCAAGCAAAAACGCTCATGCTTTTCAATTTATGCTCAATAAATACTTTTGCTGAATAATCTAAGCCCGACGAAGCATCAAAATCACTGCCAGTAGATTTCATCAAAAATTTACCAGCCAGCTCTGCTGACAAACTAAGATTTCGAACTTCTAAAATTTTTTTTCCAAATGATAGGCCCAAGTAGGTAATCGGCCGAGTGTGAAGTTTGGCGGTGCCTGGATTATCCGATGTCGCAAAGACCTGCTCGGAGGCACCGACGTCAGCCGCTAGGTACAGTTTGGATTCAAAAACTTTTGTGGCGCCGAAGCCAAATCCCGATGTGGACACTTTCGGGCTTCCTTCTAAAGTGCCACGATCGGTTTCTTCATACTCGATGCTGGAGGTTTGCCAAGCCATATGGGTTTGCCATGATGGTGACCAGTGCTGCTTCCATTGAATAAAGGCGCTAGGGATGGCCTTTGATATGAAACTGGCTGACGCTGAATTCTGAGATGAATCAAGTCTTGAATAACCCATGCCGATTGCGAATTTTAATTCGCTTTGAGGTTGATTGATGAAATCATTACTGGTGTGCGCTCTGGCTGTTGTCTCCGGACTTGAATTGACCGCAAAAGTTATGGGCGCCTTTGAAATCGGCGATTCCGATGTATAATTTTGATTTGTCTCCGACGCAATTTTTCGCTGTTCAATACTAGATTGTGCCACTTTTGGTTGATGAAATACAATCTCACCGCTAGCTAGAATTTGAATAGCGCCTGTGGCTACAGCCTGATCTGCCAATGTCGATGAGAAAACCAATCGTTGTCCTGGTAAAATGTAATTTATATCAGAAATTTTTGAATTCGTTTTGCGCAAAGAAATCAGCGTGCCTTGTTTAGTGTAGATAGGCTTTAGTTGAGCTTTGTGAAGTAATACTGAAGCGTTGTCGTTTTGTTTAATGATATAAAAATATTGTCCACCCCAACAGATGGAGTTGAAAGTGAAAATATAGATAAAAATCTTAGTGATACAAAATCTAAGCATACCAATCATTTTTTCGGCTGAACTTGAGAAAATCTAAAGTCCTAACGACGGGGCCCTAAGCGAAATTGATTCTAAGTTCGTGGTTTAGTCTAAAATTTACTCGGATTTCAGGAACTTTTTCTCGTTTCGAGAATCCAATGCTTTGACTATGTTGTGTAAGAAAGCAAGCACCCTCGGACTAAAGTCAAATTTTACCTCCACCGAAAGTCCACCTGCCTTTTTAAATCTTAGGATTTTAGGCTCTTTAATCGATTTCGATAGAGGCTATCAGATTTTTTATAAAACGACGAGTTATACGGATGAAATACAATGCGAATATCAAACTTACATTTTTTAGGAATGATAGTGGATCAGGACTAGTTTAAAAATCCCCACCCAATTGGAATGGTATCGAAGATGCTTACGAAACAAGTTCATAAAATCTTCGGTCTGCATGTCATCTGGGCCCATTTTACAATGCCTTTACCTGTGGTTGCACACTTAGGAAGGGTCAGAGCAAGTGCCATTCAAGCAGTTGAGATATCTTTTTCTATTAAAATCATTTTGGTGAAGTGGAAAAAACTCAAAATCAATTTAAACGAGGGGGGCTGTTCATAGATGGATTAAGAAAATGACAATTCCAAAAGTTTGCAATGGCTTCCGCAAGTCTTGGTGAAACGTTCAGGTGAATATTCAAACTATTCGTAACTCCGGAGATTCATTTTTAAAATTAAAAGAATTTGAAAAATTTAGCATCCAGGAATATATAAATCGATGAAATTCGAAAATTTGATCGCAAATCAAATACTGAGCAGCGGTCAATAGCTTTCCAACAAATATTATGACAATCGGAGTTTCAGGAAGCGGCGTAACGTAAGTAGTTCAATTTCGGCGCGACTAAAAGGAACTCCCGTCCGTACCAAATTGACACATTCATTTCGACACATCTAAACTCGCCAAATGGGGCTTGGATGTGCCTTATTTCAAGAAACAGCCTTTTTTCGACGCCGATTTCGCTAATGAAAGTTGTTAAGATTCCGATAAGACTTTAGCATGAAAATTAGTACTTCCCTATTTTTTCAATTTGTCATGGTTGCAGTCGGTTTCTTCGTCTGCTCGTGTACCTTGAACATCAAAAGTAAATGCAACTCCTATTGCCATGAAGGTCCAGGATTAACGTACGAAAGCACTTCGTTCAGTTTTGACGTCGTTGTGCCTAAAATTCAAATTATGAGTTTTAATCGCACAGATGAAGCTATTGAATCGTGCGATATTCAACCGACGTTACCAGACGGTTTAAATTTAAATTCGGATTGTTCAATATCCGGGAAAGCGACACAGGCCCGTAGTCAGGCTAGTTATGTTATTACGGGACGAACAAAAAAATATGTTCTGCAAGCCAATCTATTGCTTGAAATAACTCTAAATGGAATTGCCCCTAAATATGATAGAGCCACGATGTTTTTTATAGGCTCACCCGTGGACGAAGTTATAGTACAAAAAAACGAAAGTGATCTCAGTCAGTGTAAAATTTCGCCCAAATTGCCAGCAGGGCTAAACCTAAGCGATAGTTGTCGAATGTCAGGAGTCGCTGTTACGGGATTTGACGAGCGCATTTTTGAAGTAAAATATGTTTATGCCGGAAAAAATCAAGTTGAAAAATTGCAGGTAAAAGTCATCGACCCGAAAAGAGACAGCGTACTCATGATGGTCGATGCACGCAAGGCTCTTGGCAACGGCCCGCTAACAGATCCGTGCCAAAATGATTTAATCAATTTACTAAGCGATTTGTCCGAAAAAAATTCATTTTTAAAATATACTATCTCTGATAGTCAAAACGCCTGCGCAACGTGGAGCAGTCCTGCAGGAACTATTAACGATCCTTATAGACTCTACGGGTTTGGTTCGACGACGGCTACGCTCTCAATGCCAAACTCAATTAGTTTAAATTTTTCTCAAGACCCCTACTCTATCATTTCATTTTTTAGAATAAGTGATACGTCGTTTTTCAATATCGAATATGGCTTCAATTCCGCTGTTCCTTCGTGCCTTAATGGAAAATTAAGAATTGAAACTGAACGATCGGTTGTCGATGGTGTTCCTGACAAATTTAAAATTAAAAAATCATTGTGCAACAATTCCTATGAAACAGTATCCTTCCCGGGATCTTTTAATACAGATGGTTGGCACCAAATGGCTCAGGTCGTAGTTCCGGCAGAAAATAAAACGGACATCTATCTAGATGGGCAGTTTCTTAATAGCACGACTACAATTCCGGTCTATTCAAATATCTTATCGTCACGTTTTTCAATTAGACTCTCTGCGGGTGAATTGGGAAGCATTTCTATTTACCGAAGCAAGTTCCTAGCGAGCGAAATCTTTCAACAGTGTGAATATTTTAAAAATGTCTACTCCGATCTAAATTGCAGCGACACACACTATAACTTAAGAATTAATAAATTTGATATTGCAACCGTAAACCAGGACCATTGCCTGCCTGTTCGATGGAATATAGAAGATAACAAAGGAAGCGTCGTTACAATATTCCCATCTGACAGTAAACAACTCAATGGCCAAGGACAATTGTTTTTTAATTTTGCTTCCACAATAGGATCCTTTTACTCTGATCCTTCCTGCACTCTGGGTTCTGCTTTAACTGGAATGCAGGTTGCGACGCCCGACACCCAGGGCACTGTTTATTTTAAGTCCAATTTTGGCTACCGGCAGATTGCAACAATTAACACCGTATCGACTCAAAACTTGCATATTAAAAATACTCAAATTCGAGTAGAAAATTTCCCGATCCCTGACAGTATATTTTTTCAAGCAAACGAAGACTGCACGAAAACGTATGTCTATTTTAATTTAATGAGTAAAAAACCAAATAATACGCCCGTCGACACCACGACAAAGTTTGATGTTATCGTTCAACTAACGGACGGAGTGCAGACCTTTCAGACGGTCACTCGCGGTGGTGGTACCCTTGGGTTATCGCTTCCATCCGGGCTAGGTCTAAATAAACAGTACACCTTTTCGGTCGTTTCACCAGCTAACTTAGCAGCGGCAATAAACCCAGTTTTAAGCAATGGTGGGGTTATAACTACGCCGCAGACTTACTCGGGGTGTGGTAATTGACATGAAAATTAAATTAATTTCACTTGGCCTTATTTTTCAAATCACATCTTGCACCTACAACAATGCGGGTACTACTCGTTTCGAATCTTCGCTCGTGTTTCAGGAAAAAGAATATAAACTATTTACAAATCAAGATTCAGATATTCCTCCGACCGGCATACCGAAAGGGACCGTAACGTGCTCTTCTTCTCCCCAACTGCCAGACGGCCTGGTCTTATCCGCGGGCTGCCGAATTAAAGGACGCCCCGTCAGCGAAAGTCCTTTGCAAAAATATTTAATCGAAGCTCATACAAATCAGGGTTCCCAAATATTTGAAATATGGATACTAGTTGAAACCAATTCGGATTTTAGCGAATTCTATTATCCACAAGCTTCCTATAGATTTTCCGCTCCACGAGAAATCGAAACTATAACTCCTTCCTATTCCGCAGGTAAACCTACAAGTTGCATTTCATTTCCAAATCTACCTGTCACGTTAAAACTAAACTCGGACTGTTCAATTCAAGGCCTAGTAACTCAGGCCTACCCACGAAAAAGCTATCTTATTGCGGCAGTCGCCGAAGAAAAAATATTTTACCAAAGCATTGAAATTGAAGCCATTGTGCCTGGAATGGTTAGTGATTTACTATGGTTTTTCGATGCCAACCTTCCCATCGTCACCCAAGAAAATGCTCGGTTATGTAAACCTACTGACTCAGCAACGTGGCTCTGGGACAACTTAGCACTCAACACGATCACGTCAGCAGTTCTAGAACCGTTTGAAGAATACCCTATTCGAACGCCTTGTTCTGGAAACACCTCAGGATGGTACGGTGACGGCACACCTGTAAATCCCTTTCGCTGGCGGTCTGACGGAGATGTGGTTTTCATTGATCAAAATTTTGAAGCCTTTACTGACTTCACTTTGTCTTTTTGGGCCCGAGCGATGTCGGATAACGTATCTTTTATATCGTCTTATGAAAACGACTCATACTATGATAGGAGCGACTCAAATTTTGCTGCCGATTCATATGAGTTATTGTTTGACGTATTTTCTTCAGTAAAACCGCCTACTGGCTGGACAAATGGTCTTACGTTTCCAGGAGTTTTCATTTACGACAATTATGGAAACTACGACGCCAATAATCGTTCGAACGAAGCTACACTAATGAAAGCCACGGCTTGGAATGCGCCACTTGAAACGTGGCACCACTTCACCATAGCTCAAAATTTTGATTCTAAAATATTGAAATTTTATATCGATGGTATCGAGGTCAGTAGTACTACATTAGCTTATAAAAGTTTAATTTACGATACCGATGCAGGCACGCATGCCTTGCAAGATAGAAAAAACTATATATTAGGTGGCAAAGGCGTTTCTGAATTTGCTCAAGTAAAACTTTTTAAAAAAATGTTGACCCCATCAGAAATATTGAGTGAATGCGAAATGGGGCAAGAAAACCTATCCGGTGCCAGCTGTAGCAATGATGTCAAAAGTTATTTTGTAGACTTTCACTCATTGCCCGTCGGATCGTGCTCACGTTATGATTTTAAACTCACAAATTTGCTTGGACAGGCTCTTCCTGTCGGAAGAGATCTCATTTTTGATGTCGAAGTTCCAGCTGGAATTTCAATTTCAGAAAATTCAGATTGCTCAAATCCAAAATCTTATTTTTCTTATACGGCAACACAAACATCTAAAAACTTTTACATGTCTGCGACCCAAAAAGGAAAATTCCCATTTAAAATTATTCCTAGAAATCTTTCAACGCCTCGCTCGTCTCAAATAACTGTAACAAATGCGGCACACCACGTTCATACACCTTTTGATGTGTCAACTTGTTTACAAAGTAGTGTTTCTTTATATATACGAGACTCATCCGGCCAACCCGCAGTCCTAGGGGCCGACACAACAGGCTCAATTGTTTTTACTCCGTCAGTAGGCCTAGCAACTTCGTACCCTTTAGCTGTCAAACGCGGTGAATCTGAAATAACATTTACGTTCACAAACCCCAACTTGGAAGCAGGTACCATGACTGTTAGTATCCCCGGTGTCCCAATCGATGGAACGAATACATACTCTAATTTAAGTTGCGATTAAAACAGATTGCTGGTCTATTTATCCTAATCCGATCAACCTCAACAAAGGAAATTCAAGAGTCTAAAAATTAAGGCCGAGACCAACGGTAAGATAAAGTGATCGCACTTCTGACCCAACGAATTCATTTTCTAAATTAAAGGCTTTGTAGCCGAACCCGGCTTCACCGTACATTTTTTTTGTCCATAAAACTTTTCCATGAAAATTGAGCGCCATGCTTCCGTTGGATTTTATTTTAGTATCTAAACTGGCTGGCAAATAAACAAAATCCATATCGACCCATTTCGGATATCGAAATATCGGTACTAAATTAAAAACTGCATCAAAAGCCAAAGGCATAGAACGAGCCCAGAAAACACCAACGCCCACTAAAGGCGTATCCATTGTTTCAAATTTTATTCGTTGGTATGAAAAAATAACCCCCAAGGATTCGTCCCAATTCCAGAGCCCTGGCGTGAGGCGATATTTTAGCGACAAACTTTGGGATTGAAGGGATGATTTTCCGCCTTCTCCCGTTTCAATATCAGTAAGTGATTTAAAATAATTAAACCCAATTCCTAGCCTCTGAAAAAACCAAGAACCTGGTCTAGTTCCGAAATCCTCGAACCACTTATTGTAAGAAACTTCCCCTAGTGTCACAAATTGCGTTTCGGTTTTAATTCCGGTCAATTTTAAACTGAACTCCTGCGAAAACCCTCGATAAACTTCAAAATACGCACGGTTTTTTCCACCATCTTGGTTTTCATACTCCAAACTCGCTGAGTTGAACTCACCTTTTTTATCCAAACTAGAGTTCCAAACAAAACGATTTGAATTTCGTTCCTTAGTGACTTTATTTTGAGCATCAAATTTCAAATTCTTGTTACTGGTAGCGTGCAATTTAAAATTGTCCAAATACGTCGCATTCGGCGTATTATTTAACAAATAGATTCGCTCCGCCTCTGTCGGCACATTAGTCAACGTTAGAAAATATTGGAATAACCCACCGCTTAGCCCTTCAGTGACAATAACAGGCCTTGTCGTCGAATTCGAAACGTTCAGACTATAAAATTCACGAAAATCCCCAATGGTACTATCAAACGCAATTATGTTATTGAAAAAATTAACGGCCTCACTCTCTTTTTTAATAGCTCCAAAAGGTGAGTTACCAACTCCTAGGAACGTATAATTAACTCCATCCTGAACGACTTCGGCTAGCTCAATTGATTTTGGTTGATTCACCATTTCGAACACTATGCCATTCTGAAGTTCAAAGAAAGCCCGTACCGGGATATTGTCCTTGGCTATAATTCGATTTTTTAAAGGTGCTGATTCGTTGTCGATCAAGGCCCTAACATTTGAATACCTGTTTCGATCAAATTTAACTTTATACTTTTTATTTTTTCCGATGAACCCGAAGTTTCTTGAACACAATCGAGTAAAAAATTTGTCTTTTGTTTGATCAATGCACAGCTTGAGAGGCTCTTTTGCTTTCAAAATCTGCTGGATAGCATCATCAAAATCATCAATAACAAACGATCGACCCTGCCCTAACGATTTGCCTTTATTTTTTGGCTCGACTTTTTCACTGGGTATTTTTTGGGAGAGAAGAAGCTTACCTGATTTATTAATAAGTTGAATATCAAAACTGTCGAATAGTCCATAGGGAACTCTGACTTCTAAAAAATTATCTCCCGCGCCACTGCGCTCAGAAATTTTCTTTACCTGTTCTTGGGAAATAAATCGCAAAGTAAATGTGTTCTCGTTTATACGAGCTAGATTTTCTAACAACAGTTCTTTCTTATTAAGATTATACGAAAACCCATATTCGCCTCTTTCGGCCGAGTTTTTAAAGTCGAAAAGAACAGGTATTGAATAGTCTTTTTCACTAGATTCAGGCTTTTGCGCCCACACCGTCGCTATTGAAATAAGAACAAATAGACTCAAAAAATAGCTCATTTAATGCCTTTTGCAACGCTGAAAGTTAGCGGTGTTCCGTTTAATCATGAGATAAAATAGACTTAAAATGCAAGCCGTTTCTGTCGACGAATGTTCGCTCAATCTCCTTTACTGTTAAGGTAGTTCAGACATTTGTTGCCACAGGAATGTCTCAAGCCACTAAAATTCAATAAATACAATACATTGTAGTAGACTTCCCCCTTAGCAATTCAGCCTCAATTTTAATAGTGTTGTCAAAAATAACAGTATTTTTTTATCTCAAATTCAAGAATTATAAAGTCTACCAGCATTGCTGGTTTATGGGTTTTCCTACCTCTCCGTTATCTTTTAATCGAAATATATTGCCTGATATTAGTCTTTCTGGAAATAGTGACGCCCAATTCTATTTCTTTAGATTTTCAATCACGAATGAACCCGCACTACATAGGTTTTGACGAGCTAAATTTGTAATTCGGGTCCCATTTTAAAAAAACATTACAGATAAAATCTTTTCCGATAAAAGTCGGAAGGAGCACTGCAACCCCTTTTTGAATGACGCTAGTAGCACGCTCAAAATCAAGTTTGCCTGAAGCTTGCGCAAGTACGGCTTCAACGAAATCCATAGCACGAGATTGAAATGATTTATCTTCAAAATGTTTTCCGTGAGGATGCCACCAACCCGATGTCTGCGCTTAGCTGATCTGCTCGACAGCCTTGAGACGCTCACTTCCTTTTACTTTAAAAATTGAATTTTTAATCGTGGCGCTTGCACCTGGAATATAATCTGGAAGGTCACCTTCAGGTACATCCATTTAAGTATCAACAAAACAAACTAATTTCCATGCTGAGATTTCAACTTTAGAGCTGTCAGGGAATTTCTCATTCTTTTTTAGAATCCGGTCGGCTTCTTCTTTAAGCATTCGATAGGGACCAGAGCCAATAAGCGGTTCCATTGAAGCCTTATCAAAGTTCCATCATTTGGCAGGAAGACGGCAACTATGAAAAAGACTGCCAAAGAATTCTCATTATTTCAATTTATCGACCAAAAAATATTTAACGCGCTTGTTAAGAAATGGGAGATGGATAAATGGGTTCGATAATTAAAAACTGGGGAGATGACTTGCCTTTGATCAGCCGTGCGATGATGAGGCATTCAACTTATCGAAAGGCATCGGCAGCACTGGGCGTCCCGCGCTCAACCTTGGGCGATGCTAAGACTGCTCGGTGTCCAGGATTTTTCCAAGAGCTTTGTGATCAGGTTCTTTTAGCTATTCGCGCGGGCACCAAAGACCGCAAAGTCAAAAGAGCTATTCGCGAGATTCTAGCGCTCGATTCAAGTGAAATCTCCGTGATTATCGCGTGACCGGTGGGCGGCCCCACGATTCGCCCACTGCACTCATATTTCAGCTTCAGAAAAACAAGATCTACGTTTTTGATCGAGCCTACTGCGATTTGACTTTCTGGATGAATATTACTAATGCCAGATCCGACTTTGTGACTCGTGTTAAAGAGGTATTTGTGAAAAATCTTAAGGAGGTTAAAGAAGCGGTTCTCACAAAACACTGCAGGGTTTTGTATGGCGGCGTTTACCGTCTAGGTGGTAAGAGCTTCCGAAGACGAAAGATTCCAAGAGAACAACGTGCAGCAATTCAATACCGCCTCATTGTATACGGTGATCCATTAACTCAGAAAACTTTCTATTTCGTGACGTCAGATTTCAGAATGTGCGCCGCTAAAGTTGCCAGGATTTGCAAAAACCGCTGGGCCGTCGAACTTTGATTTAGATGTTTTAAGGGTCATCTAGACATACGGAAGCTTGCATTAAAAACCACTAACTCAATAAAAATTCAGTTGGCAATTGCTGTTCTCACACAACTGCTTTTGCAATTAAAAACAATTTCAAATCAATACTCAAGAACGCTCTCTCAGTTATTATATAATACCCTTGACATAGAAATTAAAAATTACTACCGTGATTATGTTAGTACATTTTGAATAACGCCGATTTGAGTGCAGCTTGCGGGCGAAAAACAGCTAAAGCGCGGGGAAATTATTTCCTTTCTGACGTTAGTCATTTCAACTCAAATCTCGCAAATTATATCGGCGTTACTTTAGACACAGGAGTCTGTTTGAGTAACGACGTTTTGTTAAATGAAGATTTAAATACGAACAATTCACTCATTCCGGTTCGTTACAAGATGTTAGGCCCGTCCGAAGCGCCGTTGGTTGCCGTATTAGGTGGAATTTCTGCCACAGCGGATGTTTCAAAGCTTCAAAATGGAGCGCCCGGCTGGTGGTCTTGGCTTGTGGGTGAAGGCAAAGTCATTGATTCAAAATGTTATAGAATTCTTTCTTTAGATTATTTGTCAGATCCAACTGGTAAAACCGTTTCCACTTTTGATCAAGCCATCATAATTAAAAGGATCTTAGACCAACACCAATTACCCCAAATAAATGCGTTTATTGGTGCCTCCTATGGCGGAATGGTGGGCTTATCATTTGCTTCACTGTTTCCTAGTAAAATTGGAAAATTAATTTCCATTTCAGCCTCCCACAAGAACTCTCCCAATTCGATTGCCCTAAGAACACTTCAACGAAAAATTGTAAAAGCTTTGTCTCGAACGGGAAATAAAAAGTTGGGACTTTCATTAGCGAGGTCTCTAGCTATGCTGACCTACCGAACACAAGAAGAAATGAACGAGCGCTTCGATGCCCCTCCAACGGACATCGAAGACCAAGACTCATTTCCTATTTGGAACTACCTTGAATACCACGGTGACAAATATTCACAATCAGTGACAGCCGAGCACTTTCTCTCTCTTTCCACTTCCATCGACACTCACTTTGTAGATCCGTCTAAAATTGTAATTCCGCTCACCGTAGTCGCTTCAAATCAAGATCAATTGGTTCCGATCAACTACTGTGAAGAATTAGTGGCGAAAGCCTGCGGACCTTCCCGCCTCTTACGGATCGATTCGATTTACGGCCACGACGCATTTTTAAAAGAAGAAACTCAAATCGGCAAAATAATTAAAGAACAACTAGGAGAAATTCAATGACAACTAAAAATATTCAAACGATTGCGACACGTTCTGGACTCTGTAGTGACTCAAATCATGGAGCCGTGATTCCCCCGGTATATTTGTCGACCAATTTCACATTTGATGGTTTTGGCAAGAAACGGGACTATGATTACACTCGTTCAGGCAATCCAACGCGGGATTTGTTAGGTCAAGCGCTGGCTGATCTTGAAGGTGGTGCTGGCGGAGTCATTACATCTTCTGGAATGTCAGCTTTGAATCTACTCACCTATCTTTTACCGAAGAACGGGCGTATCGCGGCTCCGCATGATTGTTACGGAGGAACATTTCGACTGTTTAATGCCCTTCAAGAAAAAGGACTACTCAAAGTCTCTTTTATAAATTTTGGAAATCTAGACGAAGTCGAACGATCCTTTAAAACCGGCGTTGATTTGGCATTGGTTGAATCGCCAAGCAATCCGTTGCTGCGAATTGTGGACCTTGCAGCGATTGGACAGCTCTGTAAAAAAAATAACATTCTTTTTGCCGTTGATAACACCTTTTTGTCACCTGCTTTACAACGGCCCATAGAGTTCGGAGCGGATCTAGTTATTCACTCAACTACGAAATATTTAAATGGACACAGTGACGTCGTGGGCGGTGCCGTAGTTGCCGCCAATACTGACTGTCTTGAAAAACTTCTTTGGTGGGCCAACTGCACGGGAATCACGGGCGCTCCGTTTGACTCGTTTCTTACCCTTCGTGGTTTACGAACTTTAGTGCCACGTATCCAAGCCCACCTAGAAAATACCGAGGCCATTGTAAATCTCCTCTCTCAGCATCCAGCAATTAAAAAAGTATATTATCCTGGCTTAAGCGATCATCCCGGACATGAATTAGCCAAAAAACAACAGTCCGGATTCGGTGCCATTGTTAGCTTGGAATACAACGGATGCGAAGAGGACATTAAAAATTTTCTATCCCATTTAAAGTATTTTTCCTTGGCAGAATCACTTGGTGGTGTTGAAAGCCTGATTGCCCATCCTTTGTCGATGACTCACGCCTCGATGTTACCCGAAGCCAGAATCAAAGCCGGAATCACAGAACAGTTGATTCGCCTATCTGTAGGTATTGAACATAAAGACGATTTAGTCGCTGATCTTAAAAATGCTCTGGATTTATCTTTAAATAAAAAACAGACTTCTAAAATTCAAGACATTGTGTTTTTAAATCAAGGAGTTATCTAATGATCTATTCAAATATTTCCGTTTTAAAATTTGGTAGTTCATTTCTTAAAAAACCAGAAAACCTATCAAACGCGGTTCAGGAAATTTATGAAGTTTATCGCCAAGGACAAAAAGTAGTCGTTGTAGTTTCTGCGATGGGGAAAACCACAGAATCATTAATTGCTGAAGCCAAAAAAGTCCATCCAGAGCCCACAACCGACGCTCATGCTTATGCAGAGCTCCTAGCGACAGGAGAAGCCCATTCTGCGTGTTTACTCAGTTTAGCGCTGCAAGCATCAGGCGTTTCAAGCACCTATTTGAATGTGTATGAACTGGGGCTTTCTGTAAATGGTCCTGCGCTAGATGCCGACCCGTCTCACTTAGATGACAAAAAAATCAGAACCGCATTTGAAAAATATGGAGTCATTGTTATTGCTGGCTTCGTTGGTATTTGCAAAAATCAAAAAGTATCCCTTCTTGGTCGCGGAGGATCGGACCTAACAGCGGTCTTTGTAGCCCACCAATTACAGGCTAAAGAATGTATTTTATTAAAAGATGTCGACGGAATCTATGACAGCGATCCTAATTTACACACGACCGCACGACGTTTTGATGCCATAAGCTGGGAAAAAGCGATTCGCCTTGGATCCAAAATAGTGCAAAGTAAAGCAATCACCTATGCGAAAAATACAAACCAAACTATTCGAGTAACGTCTTCAGTACGACAACCAGGAACTCTGATTGGCTATATTGACAAACCACTTACCACGTCGGAGTCGAAAAATTCTGATTCTAAACCCCCGGTGCGTGTGTTGCTCCTGGGTCTTGGAACTGTGGGACGTGGTGTATACAATGAATTGGTTTCTAGACCTGAAACATATGACATTCGAAAAATATTTATTAAAGACCGAATCAAACACATTGAATCAGGAATTCCCGACCATTTATTAGTGACGGATCCAAAACAAATTTGGAACGAAAGCGAGTATGATTTAGTTATCGAGTTGATCGGCGGAACAGACCTAGCGAATACGCTCATATCTGAAGCTCTGGAACTTGGCCTTGATGTCGTAACGGCAAATAAAGCACTAATTGCAACCAACGGAAAACAATTTCAGGACATCGCCCAAAAAAACAAAAATCGCATTTTGTTTTCAGCTGCGGTTGGCGGCAGCGTCCCAGTTTTAGAAACTATCGACAATTTACTATTAAACATTCCTGGTGAGCAAAAAATAAAATCCATTACTGGTGTAGTCAACGGCACATGTAATTTTATTTTAGATCAACTTATTGACGGTGTTGATTTTACTACAGCGTTAAAAAAAGCTCAAGATCTGGGTTTCGCCGAAGCCGACCCCACTTTTGATATTTCCGGCGCTGATTCGGCCCAAAAGCTCTCTTTGTTGATCGAAAAAGCGTTTGGCCAATATCTCGACTGGAAAAGCTATCAATGTCAAGGAATTGAAAATCTCTATATTCCTGACATTACTCACTTCAAAGAAAACAAAAAAACCATTCGCCTTGTGGCCCACTGTGAAAAAAACGGAGACCGTATATTGGCCGAAGTACAACCACAAGTTCTTGATATAACCCATCCACTAGCCCGAACAAAAAACGAAGAAAACATTTTTTTAATAGAAACCGAAGACGGTCGCAAATTTGAATTGATCGGCAAAGGCGCTGGCCGTGTCCCTACATCAAGATCTGTTTTAGCGGACGTGTATTCGATTAATAGATAAACAATGTTGCAACTACATTTTCCTATTTCGAAAGCTCTACTTGAATTCGCGAACTGGCAAGTTGAATAACTGCCTTTTCAAGAAATGCCAAAGCATTGATGTGAAAATGGTCCGCGACTATATATTGCGGACCATAGTCCTTTAGCGCATATACTACTTTAAAAGTGATCCAAGATTCAGTAGTTTTTATCATTACAAAATGAGGTGCCCGATGGTTTCAAAAACGCTACGTGTAGGGTTACCAATACAACTCGAGCAAAACCCAGCGTCGTTTGGAAAATGCGGGTGTTAGCTAAAAAATCAAAAGAACCCGAACATCATTAGTGAACCTAAGAATTAGATCATTCTTTAACTATAGAAAACAGGTGGAGGTTTCAAAATTCAACAATGCCCAATTGAGACTCGCAGATTAAAAAAATCGACTTTTTAGGGTGCCTTAAAATTTCCAAAAAATAAAAAACGGCGTTGCCAATAAACCGATGCAGGTTGAGCCGTTTTTCACTTTAGTGCCTAAAAAAAAGGAACTTATACACTGTAAAGAACTCGGCAATCAACTTACTGAAAATACCACGTCCACTCGCTTCGATCGTGGGCTTGCCCTAATCCTATTGATATTTTACTCAAGAACACATTTTGGAAGTAACACATTTGATGCCTGAATCGCTCTATAAACTGCAGTGATTGAGGTTGTTCCTTCAATTACTGTACGCAACGAATTTGAAGTGACTTGCTTAAAATATACGACCCCTGAAGCACTTTGAACCGCTTGACTCAAAGAAACCACGGGAGTGCAAAAAGGCGACGCACCATCAGCACTACAAACGGTGGATATCAATAAAAACAAATCGCCCGGTTTGGCTGTAGACACATCACCACCTGAAGATAAAACTGGATTCAATTTGTAACCCTTATTTAGAATCGACCGAATACTGTCATATTTTACTTTTTCTACACTCTTACCAAAACCAGAGGGGCGAGTGCCAGTCCCATCAACGAACCAATTTGCAATCAAATTCACAGGGCCCACGCTCTGAGTCCTTGGATCTATAATTTGCTGTTCAAGTGCAATACTTGTGTTACAAGTTTTACTTTTTATTTCAAAGGATTGGGCCAATGCAGTTATTGACATGAAAATGCCAGCTATTGTTAAAAATGGTTTCATAAAATATACACCATCAATTGAGTTGGGATTTGTTTCCCTGCTGAACTCTGAATGGTTCCTTTTCTAAGAAGCAACAGTAATGTAAATTTGTTGCCACCACCATCCATAAGTTGATTTTCTTCGTGAACTTGAAAATAAATTCATGATTGTATAGGATTTAGACGAGTAAAGTGTCCACGGACTAAGCAATTATACCTCTAAATTTTGTTTTTGTGCGAGCTAGCTAAGTTGGTTTTCAAGTTAGACAACCTTAAATTCAGACTGTTTGAATTAGCACTAAACCCTTGGTTGCCCGAAGTGAAATCATCACGATTTATTCGTATTTCGAAGACCTTGAAATTGCCCAAATGTTTACCTATCATGACTCATTTAGAAATAATTCTTAGATTATCCCTGAAGGATCGGGTAGGCCTCACCACACAACCGTGCTTGCAGATTCCCGGATCAACCACTAAGTGAGCGAATTTCAATTTTTTTTCAGCGAGCTTTCGCATTTAATCAACTGCCTTAGAATCCGACGACCTTTCTCATTTCGAGATTGACGAAATTTGCTCGCGACGGACTAAGGAAGCGGACTCTTCGTTGATGTCGAAAACCACGATGGCTTGGCCTTATAGCCGCTACCAGAGCACGTGCTGGCGTTTTTATTCGAGAATGTAGTCATGTTTTCCGTAGTCGGTACCTTCGCGCAGGATGAATTCGTCGATGAGACCAGGCAAAGGCTCTTCGGGCAATTTTTAAAATGGGACGATCACGAAGTTGGAAGTGTTTCCTTTTGCGCACATCGAGGTTCACACTACTTGAAAGAGCTTTCAAAAAAAGAGTCAAATGCCGACGTGTTGCAATTTACTTCGCCCCGACAGGTCCCGAGACCCACGGCGTGTTTTGCGTGACCTGCGACGGAGTTTGAATGGACACCGCAACGCCTTGCACTTTGTTGTTGTTCACGACCACGTTCGCATTCGCCCCGACGATGGAAATCGTCGGTTTGGAATCCGTTTGCAGCACGAGGTTATTCACCAGGTTGATGTTGGTGTTGGCTTTCGTGTCGCCTATCAAGAAAATCCCCGCGTGACCACCAGCGCCGCCGCAGTTTTCGGCGGTGTTGTTTTGAAAAGTGACGTTGGAGCCGGGATAGGTGTTGTAAGAGCTTTCCTGCGCAATCAAAAAGCACGACCATTGCGGCACGTTGGCGACGTGGTTGTTGATGTACTGCACGTTGTAGCCGCCGACCACCGTCATGCCCCGTCCCCATTTGTTGTTGCTGATTTTGTTGTTCGACGCCAGAACATCATGTGATTGCGCGTCCTGACCGTAGCTGACCACCGCGATCCCGTCATCGCCTGAATTGGTCACGACGTTGCCCGTGATCGTGATGAACGAAGAGCCACCGGTCACGTGGATCGAGTCCGCCAGAGTGTTCGAGACCCTGTTGTTCGTGACAGTCCCGTTCGAGCTGCCGGCCATCATAATCCCCGCTGCCGAACCTCCCTCGATGTCCACGTGGTCGATTGTCCAGTTGGTGGCGCTCAAAACCGTCACGCGCTGGCACTCGTAAGGATTTTGCCGCGTCACCGTGTTGGCGACGACGGTCAATTTGAGGCGCTGCAGCGTCGCGCCTTTACCTTTTAAAAAAATCGTTTCTTTGTAAGGATCCAAGGCATGCAGGACCGAGGCTTCTCCAAAGCCGTACAGTCTAACCGGACCTGAAAGTTGAATGACGCCCGAGTAGCCGTAAGTTCCCGTGGGCACATACACGTTCACGCCTTGTTTGGCGGCGGCATCGATCGCATTTTGAATCGCGACGATGTTGTTGACTGTTGCACTCGCCACAGCACCGAAGCTTGCGATGCTGAGATCCTTCAGTGCGGGAGGAGTCGGAATGTCGACCACCCAAGAAAACGAAATCACCGCCGATGCGTTCCCCGCCTTGTCTTGGGCTTGCGCACGGTAGGTGTGCGATCCCGCCGCCAAACCTGTTAGATTTACGGGAGAAGAGCAATTGGCAAACACCGCTCCGTCCAAAGAGCATTGTACCTGGCCCACACCCGAACCGCCGTCACTGACGCTCATCGCGAACGTGGCCTTGTCACTGATCGAGGATGAAGCCGGAGTCTGCGTGAACGTCAAAGTCGGCGCTTTCGAATCAATCAACCAAGTGTAGGCATTTTCGGACGAGGCATTCCCCGCGACGTCCACAGCTTTCACTTTCAAAATGTGGTTTCCGTCCGCAAGCGATACCGTCGTCAAAGCCGAAGGACCGTTCGCAAAAGCACCCCCGTCCAAAGAGCACGAGTAATTCGCAATCCCCGAAGAATCACTGCTCGAAAAATTAAAAGTCATCGTTTTCAATCGCGTGACGGCAGCGACGACGCCGCTGGAAATCGAAGGGGCTGTCGGCGCGGTTTTGTCGACAATCCATGCGTAAGCCACCGGTTCAGAAAAATTTCCGGAAAACGCTTTGGCGCGCACGTAAAAGTTGTGGGAGCTTTCGCCTAAATTGGTGTAAGAAACCGGAGAAGCACAGCCCACAAAAGAACCGGCGTCCAGTCGGCATTCGAAAGACGCGGCCTTTTCCCCCGAAAATGAAAAAGAAGCCGTCGAACTCTGGGTGTACAGACTGGGCTTTTCGCCTAAAGAAATAGACGGCATCGATAAATCCACCACCCAGGGCGAAGAAACGATCGTGCTGTTTCCGGCGTGGTCCGTGACTTTGATTTTATAAGTGTGGGAACCCGCGGTCACGGTGAGCTGAGTCGGCGAAGAGCAAAGACTGAGGACCGAGTTGTCCAACGAGCACTCGACGCTGGCTACTCCGGATAGGTTATCCGAAGGGCTGAACACAAAACTCGCAGCTGCGCTTCCGGTTGTTGAAGCCGGCCGCTGAGAAATGAAAAGACCCGGCGCCGTTCCGTCTTTACGAAACATTTTCTGAAATATTTTTTGGATCCCGCTGAGGGTCTCGAGCGAAATTTTGAAAACGTAATCCCCGTCCGGCAAGTTCGCATAAGTGACACTTCCCTGAGCGCAATCAGTCAGAGAATTTTCGTTGAGCTGGCAAGAAGCCGACTGAACCGAAGAACTAACGTTTCTATTGGGCGTGAAATTCACCGTCAAAACGGATTCTTTGAGAATATCTGGCAAAGCAGAAATCAGGGAAATTTCCGTTTCATTCAGAATAGAATCACTTCCCGAAAGGGGCCTGATCACCCCTTGGCTGTTAGACTGAAAACTTCCTTGCGAGCAATTTTGAAACGAAAGAGTCATCATCCCAAAAAGAGAGGCTGCGACGACCAAAAGTTTGGCAGTTTTCAAAAGTTTAGCACGACGGGCGTCCAATTTAAGTCCTCCTAGTTCAATCAGAGCATAATGCAAAATTCGAGCAAAGAAATGCCACCGCAATACACGTTTAAAAAAAATGAGGATGACCAATCAAATGACATGTCAAAGCTTATGACGATTTGTCGGTGTCTCATTCGGAAAACTTGAATAAGTGGAAGTGCTGGTGCTGAAACAGCGCATGGTGAAAGCCATGGATGAATTCAAGACGGTCCTCCAGTTCAAAGTTTTCCGACAGCAAGAGGATTTTTATTTTTGGGTGGACGTTGTCGGCGCTTTGGGGAAGTCTTTGGACGGGGCATCGATATCGCCATCGAAAGAGTCCTGCCAAGCTTTGTTGGAAAAATATTTTGTGACGACGGTGCCTAGCGAAGAATTCGGAAATCCAGGTTACACGCGCTTGAGCGTTGCCACTTAAATGTCGGAAGCCATCGGGCGCATGAAGCAGATGATCGCAGCGAAAACAGTTCGCGTCCTCTTTTCAGATTAATCTTTTATTACTTTTTGGATAGGGAAAGTCTTGTCGTTGATTTTGACAATTCCTTCCTTCAGTTTAATCCCGAATCTGAAAGTTGCCGTTTCCTAAATTCTATAAAAAATCATCATTACAAGCCTTTACAAAATTTTTTCAAACCAAGGAAATGGTGGTAGGGTATGATTTTTGAGTCAAAAGATCCAAAGAGTGGTTTTAAATTAGGCAATGTGAAGTTAAAAGTTTCAAAGGAAAAACTTGTGAGTAATGCGGGCCTTGGCACTATCATGCAATTATTTGATGAAAGTCCCCTTTCAAAAGATTTTGCGTCGTGTTTACCCGAGCGCAAAAGTAATAACACCCATGGCAGTTACCGAATGGCCCTGATGATGTTAACAAGTCTGATTCACGGCGATGATTGTTTAGACGATATTGAAAAAGAGTTCTCAGAAAATTCCAGTTTCGAGGCTTTCTTCAGAGGTAAAGTCCCGGTCGCAAAAACTTTTGGCGATTACCTTAGATCTTTTGATGATGATCATATTCAAAAGCTAAATCAGTTTCTAACCAAGATGGGTTACACTATTCGCGATCACTTGCTAGCGACAGTGCCTGAAGAACATCGCCCAAAAGAAAAACCACATTACAGTGTAGATTCAACGCCTCATGAGCAGCATGGTTCAAAAATCGAGGGCTGTGATTATAATTATAATAATTTGTGGTGTTTGAATTCTGAAGTCGTCTTTGATGAAGTGGGCCTTGCTTATGCCGGAGTTCTGCAAACTGGCAACACCAAACCCGGCACTAGTGGGCCTGAGCTACTTGAACAAGTTTTAAAGCCATTGATTCAGCAAAAAATATTACATCCTACCCTTCGCGTCGCTGATGTCAGCGGCGATAGCGCCTATGGTTTTGAAGACTTTATCCGCACGGCACAGGCCGGGCATGCCACTTTTATTATTGCGGCCCGAAGAAACATACCATGGGAGCAGCAAATCGAGAAATTTACTGATAGTGAATGGATTCCATGGCAACCAAGTTTAAAAGAAATGGAACGCTTTAGCCAAAGAAATAAAGAACTACCAGAGCGCTACTTAGCGCGATGGCATTGGTCTCCGAGCTGGGCGCCGCAGTTAAAATTTCCAATCATTATAAAAAAAGAATTTAAATCTGACCCATTCTTTGAAGCCAGTGGTAGCTTTCATTATCACGCCATTATGACCAACGAAGATTTAACGAAATACAGCTATCAAGATATTTACGAACGATACGCTCAGCGGGCCAATATGGAGAACTTCATCAAAGAAGCCAAAATGAACTTTGATGCTTATCATCTACCGTGCTTAAGTTTTAAGGCTAATCATGCTTTTTTACTGCTGCTGCTAGTGGCTTTTAATCTTCTAAGATGGATATCGGTGATCACAAAACCGGACAAGCCTCATTATGCAAAAAAACTACGACGTAGTTTTATTTTTCAAGCCGGAAAAATTCAGCTTAGATCCCGGCAAGTATTTCTAAAAGTATCAGAAAAGTATTTCAAGGAGGTGCAACGATTAAAAGAGGCATGGGAATCACAGCCGATAAGAATTTTCCCACTGTTCTCCACAGCATAACTATGTCAGTCTGTGGATAAAAGTTAGATCCTTGAAAACCTAAAAACAAAGTCGGAATTTTTTGATTTTGAATTTGGAGTGGACAAGTGATCTGGCCCCAGTTTAGTGGACACCATTTTATGCGGCGTTTAGTGATTTAAGTTCATATTGTTCTGGCGTCATGTAGTCAAGTGATGAGTGCAGTCTTTTCCGGTTGTACCACACCTCGATAAATTCAAATATTGCTTTTGTCGCCTCCGATCTGGTTTTAAATTTTTCTCGATTTACTAATTCAACTTTTAACGTTCTAAAAAAACTTTCTGTAAATGCATTATCATAACAGTTTCCTTTGCGTGACATACTTGGCGTGATTCCATGGGCAGCTAACTTTTTACTGTAATCATAGGCCGCGTACTGACTGCCGCGATCCGTATGAGTAATTAAATCTTTTGCCATAACTAAGCCTTGTCGCTTTAAACCCATATCTAAAGCGTTAATCACAAGTTCGCACGGCATTGATTCATTCATCGAATGACCTACAACTTTTCTTGTAAATAAATCAATTACTACAGCTAAATACAACCAGCCTTCTTCGGTCGCAACGTACGTAATATCACCACCCCAGTACTGATTTGGTTTTGTTACTTGTTCGTCTGCAACTTCAGTTTTAAAAATTCTTTCCGCCACCGGCAAATCGTGATTCGATGTCGTCGTTTGCGGTTTAAACTTTTTCTTACCCACGCCTTGGATTTTATTTTCTTTCATAATTCGTGCAACGCGATTTTTACCAATCACTTCGCCTTCGTTATTTAAAGATTTTTTGATACGACTACGGCCGTATGTTTTACGACTGTCATCCCAATGTCTTTTTATTTTTTGCCAAATACGTTCGTCTTCAGTTTTACGTTTTGATAGTGGTCTTTTTAGCCATGCATACTATTCCTAAATCCAAAGAGCGTTTGGCCGGAGGCCCTATGATTGTTGGATCGCATTTTGAGGCCCGCCTGGATTGGCAATAAACCTCTCGATATATTTGGAATGAACTTGATTCACTTTTGGCCTCAACAATACCAATAAGATCTATTGCAAAAAATAGAATCAATAAGGAGATTCCTAAATTACCGTTATGAGCCGATGCCGCCATAACTATTTATCGTTAAAATTGGGCAAAGACTTTATGGCGAGTCGAAAACTATCACTGCGGACAATTTGTTCACCATGACTTAGGTCACGTAAAAAAAATCCGCGGGCGGGCGAAATGTGGTTAAATTGCTTGGATTATTTCTGGAGTATTTTTAGTCTTAGATAAACATATTGATGATAAACGAAAAAACTATCAGTTGGTATTTACCTGTATAATTCCTATGCTTGGTCCTCTTGTTGCTATTGTGATGCGTATATGGGTTTGAAAAATAATAAGCCACGTGATCGATACATTGGACGGTCCACCCATAAAAGTCCCTTTCCTCATAATTAAAATTTAATTCAATTCATGGTTTATCTACCCAGCGACGTCATTCTAGACCGCCTTTTTCCTTAAGGCTACCAGAGCCTTTTGGGTACGTTTTGTCCACAAAAGACAAGTCTTTGTTTTGAGCAGCCTGAAACATCGGAGGTTCTTAAGAAAAAACAAATCGATGCGTATTTAAAGTAGTTGTTTAAATACGCAAATTGCATTAGTGTTGATTTTACAAGGAGCCCCCTCATGAAAGTTCTTATTCTGGGAGCTGGATCAGTTGGACGACAGCTGGCTCACCTAACAAAGTCCCTGCCTCTCATTAAAAAAATAACCATCGCAGATCGTTATAAAGAACGCGCCCTTCAAACCGCGCATCCCATTCAGGCCGAAGGAATCGAACTAAATGTTTTAAACCAGGTGCAACTGCGGCGATCCATGGAGAAAGTCGATTTAGTGATTTCCACGGTCGGGCCGTGTTCCCGGTTCGGTAAAATTATTCTAGAGACGGCCGTTCTGGCTCGTCGTTGTTATATCGACGTCAGCGATGATCCACTACCGACTCTGGAAATGTTGACACTCAATCAAGTGGCACAAACCGCCGGTATTTTAGCGATCATCGGCATGGGTGCGAGTCCCGGCATTACAAATATGCTCGCCGTGGAAGCTGGTGTTCGCCTCGATCATGTCGATCGAATAGTCACGGGTTGGGGCAGCCAAGGTCATGAAGACGAAGACATGTCTGAAGCTCGTACAGACTCAGCGGCGCTGGATCATTGGGTTGATCAAGTCAGCGGCAAAATACCCGTGTGGCAAAACTATCAATGCGTGCAAGAACCTCCGTTGAAAAAGAAAAAGATTTACTACCCCGGATCAGGTTTTACAAACGCATACACCGTGGGTCATCCGGAAGCGATCACTCTCGTACGGAGATTTCCTGAACTGCGCGAAAGCCTAAACGTCATGGATTTTTCTAGCTATGTTATTTCGTGTTTAAAAGCGGTTGGTGCTGCCGTTGACTGCGGCGCACTTTCGCCCGCGGATGGATCTAAAAAATTAGGGCATTTACTATCTGGCGAGCCCAAAGATCTTAGAAATATTCTTTCCTACACGTGGCATGGATTAAAAGATTCCTTACGCATTCATGAAAATTGGCTTCCCCCATTTTTTGCCGTTGCGGAAGGAAGTAAAGACGGCAAAAATAAGATAGTCGGCGCGTGCCTGGCGGGGACTTTGGAAGGGTGCATGGCGAAGCAAACCGCCATCCCCACGGCCATAGCGATAGACATGATGAGCCGTCGGGAAATACCTGGAAAAGGCGTGAAGCCACCAGAAACGGCGCTGAACTCAGACATGTTCTTCCAAAAACTGCTTCCTTTTTTAAATGAATCCACACGGACTCCACTATCCAGTGCGACTCGTATCACGATCGAGTCACTATGAACGCACCGACGCCCGCAATCCGCCCACGGCATAATCCTGCAACGAATGAACTAAATTGTTTCTCTCTCTATAAGCTTTCCGAATAGAAACGAACTCCGCGGCATCTCCTTTCAAAAGATGGGTCAAAAATTTAATTCTCTTGTTACCCCATGGAATTTTTTTGGGTAAAGTTAAAACAGAAAGTATGAGTTGAAAAACTTCTTTGTGTAAATCGGATTCGATTCAAAATTTTAGACCAAATTCGGGAGCAGTTGACAAATGCACTGGTTCGGCAAACGCGCTCAGGACATATGCGATGGCCGCCCTAAGCAAGACCGCTCGGTTTCTTGAAATGATAGTGAACAATCGCCGTATTTTTACTACCCGAGGCTTCGCTGACGGCACGCAAAGTAACTCCGATGACTCCTTACTGAGCAAATAACGTGATCGTGGCCGTTAAAATTTTTCTGATGTCACCGAGCGAATTAAGTCGCCCGTGATGTATAGACACTGGGACTAAACTTGAGACTGCCACATGACCAGTGGCGGCGCATCGCACTCCGCCAGGAAATTAATCGGGCGCATGGTTCCAAATGACCTCGGGAATGCTCAACAATTTAGTCCTTATTAGATTTTTTTCGGAGTTTTTATGTGGCGAATGTAGGTACCGATATCCTGAGTTCGCCCAAGATCTTTAAAGCTTTCTGGCCTATTTGAGTGAATAAACTCATCTGAGACAACTCAAAGATGTGAGTGAGGTAGATGAAGAACAATTTAAACCTAAAGTCAGTTTGCCAAAAAAATCTAAGGCACTGATGGGTATGCACAAAGGCGTTTTCGTTTTCTTAAATAAAAAGGACTATAGAGGCCCAACGGAGCTTGGGTCGCCCGTCGCTACATTGGGCAGGCCTTCAAGCATTGTAAAAGGCCACTAGCGAATTTATTCGCGAAGCCACTATGAACCTCAGTGATGAAGCTCTTGACGTCAGTTAGTTAAGAAAGCGATTTCTGCGGCGGGAGCGACTGAGTTCATGAACCAGTTGGCAGAGCATCGTCCCTAGGAATGAGAAGGCCTAGCTACGCAATTACTTTACCAATACCGGTTCATAAACCTATTGAAACTTAATCGGTAGCAGTGATAGTTGCGCTCCGAAGCCACTCGCTGCCGAACTCGACAATAGAGTAGGGTTGAAGTTCAAGAAGTTAGGATTTGTGAATAATGGGCTTGCGCATATTTGGCCATTAACGCAGCCACCTTTTGTGTTGACCACTAAGTTTGAGCTGATCTGCACGGCCATGCTGAAATTTTCCGTGTAGTGAAAACATGTTTTTTCACTATCCTGACGCCAATCGGTTCGTCCATCGAAAATATTTTTCTCAATCTTTAGCGTACCTCCGGTGCTACCACCGGAAATCACCAAGCAATCACCTTCGCCGGTGACGGTATTATTTGAAATAATATTCGTATCATTAGCCTCAACGTCAATGCTAATTGTGTTGCCCAATGCGCGACATAAATCACCGCTCGCCATCGTACTAAAAATGCGATGGTATGAACAATCGCCAACAATCACATTGTTTTCTATCCACGAGGCCGCGGCTGTCTTAACTTGGTTGCCGGCATTGTGAGCGAAATATGAATTTCTAATTTTTACCGTTCCACCATTTTTCAAATACAATAAGTCTAATCCGTCAGATGTGTTGTATTCAAATACCACTTGATCAAAATCCCAGTCACCGCGAGTCGCGCCAGTTCCAAGGCCATCACCATAACCACCGCTTTCTTGTCCCCAGCAGCCAGTATGAGACAGATCTAATTTTTCAACACAGCCGTTCCATCGAACCGTTGTTCGATAAAATTTAATATATCCAGAGTTATAGTCATCGCCAGCAATATCACCGTCAAAACCTACGGAGCCATTGCCATCGATGTTGCTGTTTTTTATTTCCCAGTTAGAGATGCGCCCGGCATACATTCCGCGTGAACCGAGTCCATGAATATTTACGTAATCAATTACGACATTTGCTGAATCACCCGCAACAAGACCTGTGGAGGCCCATTCACCATGGGGATAGGTACCGCGATTGCAGGCATATGAACTGCCGCCAGTGCCATGCATGTGGTTTTCCACACATTCGGCACCATCCGTGATTTCGAGGCATTTCACCGTTACATCGGAAGCGCCGGTTAAATCTAGCACCAGACCTAAGCGTTCACGACCAGAAAATTTAGGACGAGACGAGCAGTTCCCTTGTAGAGTTAAACCAGTGGGGATTCGTCCTAATAGGCAGTCATAGGTGTAAGACGTCGAGCAGTTGGGTGTGTCGGGCATACCATACCCAATTTTGTAGGTCCCAGATTCGATATATACAACGCTCGCCGCACGAGACACAATATCACTCGCAGCCCCTACAGTGGGCGAGTTATATCCCAAAGCATAACGGGGATGTTTCCATGCGCACGCTCGATTTGTTCCACTGCCTGGATAAGGAACGTTCATCCGTCCATTGCACTCTTGAGCTGTTCCACCGTCTATTCGCACATAGCGAACGTGGCTGCCTTGTGGAATGATATTTTCGCGAACCTCGTTATCAATCGGAGGTGATGGCGGCACAAATGAAGATGATGAATCATCATGAACTGAAGAAATATCTGATTGATCATACGAATTAAATTTTCCAGAAGAGCAGTTGTTAAAACTAACCACTAAAAATATCCAAGACGTAAAAATAGAGGCAAAAGAGAAAAGACGTTGGCTAGTTTTCATATTCCCACTTTCGGACAAAAATTAAATCACTCCTGTCATTATAAAATAAAAAGGACCAACAGTAGAGATTCTTTCTCCATAGTGAATGTATCGGCTTTTACCTATCAAAATGGAGCATTTTCACACAATAAATGTGTCCATAGGACACGCAGTAGGGCATTTAAAAGCTATTTCCGCTCGCTTTCCGCGTAATCCCCCGGAGAGCTCTGGCCCCTTTATTAACAAATCAATATCAACCCCTAGTTCCCCAGGGTTCCCAGCTCACCACGATTCTGTTTAGACAGTTGGGACTCATGGAAATTTTTGGAAACCTTCGTGAACGGCAAAAAATTCAACGTCCATATGCATGCTGAAAAATCTAAAGCCATGCAGCCAGACGAATCGCATCAACACCCTGAGTGACACTTTTTAATTAGCAAATAAATATCTTAGTTCTGGATAGTAAGTTAATACTCTTTCTGCCAGCGCGGCTCGATTGTTTTCACTTTGATTTAATCCTATCGCTTGCTGAATGTAAGGCGCGATATCTTGCGATGGTTGCTGAGTTTGCTTAGCTAAAACCAAAGCCGTCTCCAGCGCCAGGGAATCTGGAGATAAATTTCCCTTCTCGTCAACACCTAGTTCGCTCTGTATGGTTTTTCCATAAAAAGCTAACTTACCTCCACTAGATAACTCCAGCTGGTGTACTAAATTTAACATTCGTGAATGAAAATAAGGATTAACGCGAATTTCTTTCGCTTTCGCATGAAGTGTATCCATTAGCTCTTTCGAATACTTCTTAAGATCCCCTTGAGTCCATTTCATCAAATAAAACATATCTTGAGACTCATCCATCAGTAACGTCAACGCCACAAAGCGGGCGGCCGCAAAACCACCGGGTTTGTTATCAAAAAAATCCAACGTATAATAAAAAAATGTTTTAAATACATCGTCTTGTTCAATCCATTTATTTAAAAAACGCAGTGCACTTTCTGCTGACTCGGTGACCTCTGGCGGCCCACTTAAAAAACGGCGACCGATATCTAGACTTGCTTGCGAAAACGGTTAATACTTTTCCTGATGTCGATAGCGTCGTTGCCGATGGCACTGGCATCGAAAGACGCGTTTGACTTTTTTTATGGTAAAGCCAAAAGCTCGCGGTGATACCGATCATGAGCACCACGGAAATGACTACGCCAAATTTTAATTTATTATTGTTTTTTTCCATAATTAATTACTCCTAGCTGCTATTTATAATTCATCGCCCAAATCCATATAAGCCGCACAGCGAGACTGCCAACGCGGGTCGGTTATTGGTTTGGTGAAACCCGAAATTAAATCCACGGAACGACAGGTTCCACCGACGGCGTCTCTTAACTGGTACTGGTAAATAAATTCACCATCTTGATAATAAGCCGTCGAACACAGGCAATCCTTTAGCCGCCGAATTCGCAGGTATACGCGCTACATTAAACCCAGGGGCACGGATACATGCTTTTTCATCACGATCTAAATGCGTTCCCGCTGGACACTCTTTAGCGAAATCACCACAATTACCGGGACCAAATAGCCGACCAGTACGAATAACATTGTTTTCATCTTTGGCTTCACACACTGGTTGGTAAGCGACCGATAAACGAGAGAATTGATCCCGTCGTCGATGGCACTCATCCATAGTAATAAGACCGCTTCTATAGTCAAGGTTCCAGGTATCACACTCTGTGTATCTAGGATCTGAACTCGAAATGCATTTATTATTCATAATTTTTGCGTTACTGATAAAGCACGAAGAAATTTCACAAACGTTGTTGTCATTGATAAATCCGACTCCATCTATGTCTTCGTGAGTTACCCTTCCCTGATAACAAATCTTGCCTGATTTGTAATAGTAATCGAAGTTTGCTGAAGGCGCATAAAACATAGATCGTGTTAGGTCCGCGTACGGACTGATAACGGAATCATCGCTTTCGTATGCGATACAGCGAGCACCTTTAAGATAACTCTTAAATCCATTGGATGTTCCACTATGATAGTTACTAGATGGACACTTTTTAATTTGGCAAACGCCATTTACATCCAGCGCCCCCACCGCATCGGCGATTTGTGTGCCCGTCAAATCACTTTTAATTGGAACCGAGCATTTTTGCCCAGGAACGCCTTTGGGGAAATTCAATTTTTTTTGAGCATCAAAAGCATCCGCCTCTTCCTTGGTCATGCACGCTTCAAATAGGCTATCTGTTACATTAATATCATAGTGATTTTTATAAAATGGCCGTGATGTATCGCACTCTTGGATAAAACATTTTCCCTTCGGATTACTGGCCCTCGTACCTACATAGAGATTGATATAGTAACCCATCGCGCTTTCTTTAACGCCGGCAGGGTTATTCGGCTTGCATGAATCAGCCGTCCGTACACACGCGCGTCGCGAGAGACTGACCGCAAAGCCTTCGTTGCAAGAAACTGGCGTACAAAATCCCCCGACATGATTGAAAGTACCACGACCGTTAGGAACAAAACATTGTCCCAACACTTTTTTCAACACATGACTAAATTGATATGTTTTAGCTATGGAATTCCGCCAAGTTAGAACGTCCGGAGTCATCGAATAGCACCTATCGCTAAACCTACTTCCGAGTATTTTTGACATCGGCTGTTTGGGTTAATTAATAGATAAGGAAGGGCGTCACTACGCAGATCCTCCGTGTGCGCATACTCTGCTAACATACTTTGCAAGCTGAGATATAAATACTTATTTCCACTTGAATCTATTTTCCCTAAACCTATCCCCGGCAGATCGACCACATCAGGCTCTTTCGTACAATGATATCCGTGTACATTAGATTGATCTTCATTATATAAAACATTCACGTTAGAGTAAGTGTACCCAGGCGCCGTCCACTTCACCGCGCGATAACCTGGGAGGCAACCCATAAAAAGACATTTTGATCCCGACAACGTTTTACTTACCGAGGATACGCTCGAGTACGAACGCAAATCGTAAGTCATCATCCCGATAGCGCCTACACCATACTGACATGGTGACGTTACGTCGGCGCAAAATTTTCCCTCGTAATCCTTCACGTGGCCAGTCAAACATCGCCCATTCGGGGCCTGCGACTTGCTCTGCTCGATGGCCGTCGTTACGTTGGCATTCAAACTACATGTTTTACTACCCGTCGTCGCATTTACAGTGGAGGTCATGATATCCGGTAGCTGACAATTTTTCCAAACACAATAACCTTGATTATCAAATTGATAAGAGCTAAGTCGATCTGCAAAAGTTGCAAACGGTTTTTTTTGCGGGCTTATACTGTATAATTGATTACGACCCAAACCACAGGATCTTTCGACATAAACACAAGCCACTTCTCCTGGTTGAGAGGCTGGGCTTTTAATAAAATACTTAGGGCAACTCTCTAGTACTCCCGTGCATTGGCCAAAGGAGATTCGTCCACCCGACAAAAGGGCGCCATCTGCGGAATTTTTCCCTAAGCACTGACAGGTATTGCCAGCTTTCGAAAATCCCGATTTGCAACTAGTCACTTGGCATGTTTCAAACTCTGAGTAAGAAGCCATGCCATTAGTGTAGTTACTTTTTGGGTACTGCACGCCTTCGCCATTTGCGATGGTGCAGGCTTTGGCTTTAGCCGCTTCACCGCATTGATTATCAGACACCACCAGCTTACCGGCGCTGCATGCTAAATCATAGGTGCCTAGAAAATCATAGGTTTGAGGCGAGTATTCACCATTTGAAAATGCTATTTTTAAATTGGTGCACGGCACAGTCACGACTTTGTTTGTCGCCTCTGTGTAGGCCGTGATCGAACCCAACACCCGCGGGATAGGGTTTAGAAACGTATATGTTTTACCCGCGATGGCAATCGTTCCTTTCGTCAATCCATTACATGACGATGTTGCCGAGTTAGTGGCCGTGGCCTGGGAATTTACGGCTGTCAGTGTCGCCGTGAATGGTGTGATAGCGCGCACCTGCTGCTTGGTCAAATGATATGGCCACGGACTTGCTTTTAGGTAACCGGTAACATAGGCTGCGGTTTTAGTGCTATTCGCAGAAAAGCCGCCGATATAACCGGGCGAGGCCCCTACTTGGTTGAGCATACGAAACGCGCCATTCGGACGAGTCTGTGTATAATGCTGGGGACAACTCGTCGGCGCGGAGGCGATACAGGCCACTAGTAGTCGTGTGCGAAAAGCATTCCAATCCTGAGTTGCGGGATTTCCTGAAAAGCTACATAAGCCACCCGTGACTACCGTGACATTCGGTGCTCGAACGCCAACAATTTGATCGATGCATCGATCAACCGCGGCCCCGCAGTTAGCTTGCCGACTGCTCACGCAGCTTTGATAGCTCGGTATCGGGTAACGCGCGATCTCTTTACCCGCGTCCGGATACGTGAAATCACTAAATTGCAAATGACTTACGACTCCCCAAGGATCACTGATAACCATGACATCGCCCATACCACTGACCGTCGAGTAACCTTGCACCGCCACAGCATGACCCGTAATAGGACGTTTTTGTCCCGGAGGCGGTTGGGACGCCGAGCTTTGTAAGGCAAGGACCATCCCCTGGCGATTAGCGACCCAAGTTTTAAAATTATTTTCTACCGTTTTTTGCGTATAAGCAGTAGCTGCGTGATCACGAGTGAAATCGAAAACATCATTGCCCACAACTGAACTTACATAGACCGCTGGCCTTTCGACCGAGTTAGCCCCGTAAAAAACGCCATTAAAATCTTTGAATGATTTCCAGAATCCATACTTTAACCCCGAGGCTCTCATCATTTCATCAATATGGACCGCATATTCGCGATAGCGCAATCGTGTTGAAACCGTAGTACTTCCTTTACTGCGAACATTTTGAATTTGCACAGGATCAGCTGAATCAAATTTGTTTCCTAAAACCGCCAGTGGCGTTTCGCCTTTAAGGGCCATTGCTAAAATGGCGTGTGCCGTAGGCATACAAATACCGGGCATCGCAAAATTTTGACCGTACTTATCGAGTGTTAAACCTTGAATATAACCACCGACTTGGTTCACTACGGGCATTTTGGCGAATGCGGAAAACTTAGGAATGGGCTTAATCTCAAAGGGGACCGAGTTTTTATTATCGATAAAGCCATTGGTGATAAATGTTTTCAAAACACTGACGACTTTAGCTGCTATTTCATTATCGGAACACCATTGTGAAGCGGAGGCTGCCCCAAGACCGCTTTTAGTCACACGAATGGTTTCTCCCAAGTTGGGATCTCGCCCCGGAAGACAATCCAAAATGACGCCGCAAACACTGTAGGTATCACCAACACGGCACGATTGCGGAATATTCAAAACATCTTTGTCATTCGTGGGAAGTAGAAAGGCTCTAAGTGCGGCTTGAGCCGCCGTTCCCAACTCTAACATCGCCCCGATATTTTCAAACACCCAATTCGTCGCAAAGTCATAGTTAAAATAATCTTTGAAGGGAGCCTTTAAAGTCTCTCTTTTTTCATATAAGTCCTCACCGCCGGCGACAACAAAAACGGAATTCTTAACTCCTGAAGAATCCACAAATAACGATTGCAATGGTTTATTGAGCTGGCACTCATGATGCAGGATTTGCGCAAACCGCACGCAGCTTTCTTTGCTCGATTGCACTTCACTAGAAATTAAAAGACGACTCCGAATGATGACGGGACGCTCTCTCCAATTTTGAGCGAGCAAAACGTTTCGACCATATTTATCTGAGCAGCTTAGGTCGGCCGCGACATAGCAAGCACCAAATGCCGTTTGTGCGAAAAGAGTTACGACGAAACATATAAAAATTGTACCGAAAAACATTTTTAACGTTTGCATTTTTTCTCCGATTTTCAAAGCGGCTCGCCATGTTTTACAGAGGGAAAAACCGACGTGGGCTCCCCGATCTGTCCATTGGATGCTCCGGCCTCTGTCGATGTGGCGGGGGAAACAACATTGTAGTCTTCGATTGAATACAGGGTCCCAGCTTGCAATTTAGTTCTGCCATAGTTTGCGGTCACGGCATGTTCAGCTGTCCCTATGGGATTTTCGGAGCTTATGAAGTTAACCATGCGATATACATTACTTCCGGGTACTGATGAGTTCGCATCAAAGTTAGGATTGTAGGACAAGCGTATTGCATTTTTCATGGATTCATCAAACTTTGAAGAAGGCACCCAAACATAGTTACCCGCTGTTTGTTTTAACCAAATTCCCGCAATAACGACCCGTTCAATAACATATTTTTTTGGCGAGTTAGATCCACCACCCCCAACAGGTGGAGGCGTGATTGTTACATTTGCGCCCCCTGTGAGACCATCAAAAATCGGAGTTGTAATTGTTTCTTGATTTAAACCGCCACTGTAACTGACCATGCCAAAATTGACGGCATCACCGATTCCCTGCGCTGGTGGCCGCACGTAAATGATTTCCGTCGGCTTTGGCGGTGTATTTTGCAAGTAGTCCGTTGGACTACGAAAAATCGGTTGCGGGGGTGGATTCACAAAACCGCGATGAGCCGGGGATTTAACGAAATCGCCGGATTCACCCGGGAAGGTCGACGACCCCCCGGGACTGACGGGATCTTGTGCCAATGGATTTTTTTATTTGCCCTAGTTTTCCTTTGGTCGATTGGGCCACATCGGCCGCTAGTTGAGTGACTTCTTCATCGTTGCCCGGCAAGCGTCCGGCCTTTGAGTAGCGCGGGCCTTTGGGATTGAAAGTATGGGGACTAAATGTCCAGCGTGAATTTTCAATAGCCGTGATAAATCGTGAACCTTCCTTATAAATACCCCAACCCACGACGCCGACACCGACCACAGCCAAAACAATGGCCGCGGGCCCCGAGGTAAGCGCGACTAAAAATACCAACGGCGCCATCTCTGCAGTTACGATCATTAAACTGATACCTTTAGAAGCTAAAAAAACGCCCGCTTCTTTAGAACTCCCGGTAGCGTAATAGATATTGGCCGCCTCGACAGCCGTTGCACCAGAGGATAAAACAGAAACAGCGACACCGCCTACCCCGGCTACCTTTCCGATACCCTCCACGACTTGCACCCGCTGTGAAGGGGTTAGAACGCGGCCATTTCTACTATCGTTATATGACTCTGAAACGACCTGTTTGGTCTCGGCGGGTAATGGTGATCCATCAGACTGAGAGGCAAAGTTATCCAAGTTCTCTGGATTGTATCGAGCCTCTTCTAATTTAGGATTCTCCAGGCGAATCGTCGTTGCCTGAGCATGATCTGCATTCACCGCCGCTAGATACGGCGTCGTTATTTTTGGCGCAAAACTTTCCGCTAAAGCGGCTCCCTGAGAAACACCAATAGCGGCGCTCGAGCGGTAATAAGCATTGACATTTAAATCCATCGTAGCCAAATCGGCTTTGATTTTCACAGTATCCATACCGACATTAGCTGCAAAATCATCTAGGATTACCGGCACATTTTTTAAAACGTAGTTTGCTTCGTTCGCAATCAATTTCACTTGCTCGCGAAAACGCTCTACGGCCACATCAGGACTTCCTCCTTTTTCCAAGATCGGGACATCTGCTAAAAAAATACTGCCCACACCGGGGACCTTGATTTGCGAACCCGGGGCATTGACTTCAGAAATACCTTTCCACGCCGACAGAATTTGGTTTGTATTTAGGCCTGCCATCTGATCTGTAAAAAATTTAGTTTCTAGCGCATCTCCATAAGAGATTTCTGCAAGCGATGCGGCCAGCGAGACATACAGAGGCGAAAATGTTTTAATAGGCTGACTGAGGATAGAGGGATCATAATGGGCAGCCAAACCTTCTAAAGCAGAAAAAGCAATACTGCCATCTGTTCCATAGACGTAGCTCGATTTAACATTGGAAAGTAAATTTAATTTGGGCTCAAAATAAAATTGACGGAGTGTGGACTTCCCCTCTTCTGTCGCATCCCACATATTACTCAAATCGCCGAAACCTTCTTTCATTCCCGCTTCATTGAGCAAATCACTATTTAAATCAGCCGGGAGTGGATGAGCTTGCGCTTTCTCTATAATATCCACACCAGCCTGTCGAGATTCATAAAATACATCTAGCAGTTGTCCGTTCGATGCCGAAATTCCTAATTTCGATTTGTTAGCTTTCATGAATAGCAAGACGCTATCTTCATCTATCAATTCGAGGCTAATGTTTTTAGCCAAAGCTAAAGTATCGTCTTTATAATTCTGGAAAATCCCCAAACCAAGAGTCGGCTCATCGATCGGGAGAATCGCATCAAACCAACCTATGACACGAACCGTTTTCTTATTGAGATCCACAGAGTAAAAAGCATTTTCAGGATTTTCATCAACCAAAAAAGGCAGCTTTGGTGCATTTGCCGGAAGCGCAAGCCCTAGGTTTTCATAGTAATAAACTTTCATAGCCGCATCCAAAGAATTCATACCATATATTGATCGTGCTAACCGCTGATCCAGGTTATAGGCACGCAGTCTCATCGCATCTTTAGCCATATTCACATAGTGCTCGCTATCTGGTAGATTCAATAGATCTTGAAATGAATAACCACCAGAGCCAGACTTTGGCGTCAAATCTGGTTGTCCCAACACATTCCCACCCGAGTAATCGATTCTAACAATTTCACCGTTAAATCCAGCTGCCAAATTTGTCATATCAGCAATCGTTTTAGCCGAAACGTCTCCCCCTAAAACATATTTGTACACGCGGCCATTTTGACTCATGACGTAACTGCTCGCTCCCCCACCGATAAGTTCCCCTCCCTGCGGCAATTTCAGCGCTGCCGGCGGCGTACTGGCATTCTGAAAAAGGAAGAAAAGAACAAGCATGGATAGAAATGCTAAGACAGCGGGTTTAGGAAGATATTTTTTCTTCGTTAGAGTCAAAACCATGGGATCCCCCTTCAAAGGATAATCGATATATCAATATTTATAGTATCGGACGACGGACAATGTCTTCAATAGCATGACGATAAAATTAAGCCCAAGGGCTATTGAATACAAAAATTTCTGAGTACATTTTGTCTACATTAATGTAGCCACGAATTTGACAACCGGAAAGTAAGTATTTTTTTATACCTGCCGGCTCTTGTTTAAAACTGTTTCTTTAAATATATATATAGGGCGTGTCCTCATTTGATTGTCTGAAAACCAAATGTTATGGAAGCAATTTTGTGGAAAATCCGAACCGGTGCTCCCTGGAGAGATGTACCTGGTGATTTGTATCCGTGGAAAACGGCTTACAACAGATTCAATCGTTGGACCCAGAAAGGACTCTGGGACAATTTTTTTTTGCTATACCAAAAGAAGCTGATTCAGAGTGGATATTCATCGACGGAAGCCATGTACGCGTACATCAGCATGCTAGCGGATCTCGGCGTGGAGAATATCGTGCTATCGGAAAAAGTCCTGGTGGACCCACAACTAAAATACACATGGCCAGTGAT
>TARA_B110001454_G_C12723300_1_pt1 | contig 54500 bp, 53 predicted proteins | sample TARA_B110001454 | Tara Oceans TARA_B110001454 (sample SAMEA4397004) | marine metagenome | biome: Polar Biome; feature: [MES] marine water layer (ENVO:01000295) within the mesopelagic zone...; material: water (ENVO:00002006), including particulate matter (ENVO:01000060) such as...... | reverse complement strand
TCTTCATCATAATTTGAATTTAAAGAAATTAAATCGCCCCTTAGCTGCAGGCTAAGGGGCCAGTTATTAATTTATAATAAATTACATATATTTATGTATAATAGATAAGTGATATTATATACTTATATTAATAATTTTATTAATAATAAAAAATATATTTGACATTTTACTTAGAATAATGCATAAAGTCATAACCAGTAATTTTAACAAAGGAAATTGTATGCAAATTTTTAAGAGTAACGACAATAAACCACTATCGACTAAGAACGGTTCTGCTTCGCTTATCTTGATCTTATTAAGTTTCGTAACTTTGGTAACGTCAAGATCCCAGGCCGGAACTTTTACTATACCGATATTTCAAGATGCACTTACGTGCTCAGATCAATTAGTTACAACTAGCGATTTAAGCTTTGAAAACCTCAATGCTTATTTCTCTATATCGAATGGAAGCTTGTATAAATTGGAATTTAAAATAAATCCCATGAGGATTGTGTCAGCAGATCTTATTTACCCTCAAACATTCTCAGGAGCATACGATACGGCAAGGGGGCTAACTCTTTATTCATGCTCAAGCCAAAAAACTCACAAAAAATATTTTTTAGCTCATGGAAAAAGAAATATGGGATTGAATATCTACAAGTATGATTTATTTGTTTTATTGCCAATCACAAAACAAACTCCCTTAGTTGATAGAGTCCAAACACTTGTCGACCTCAGAAAAGGTTCATGGCAGCCCGCACTTATGAGCACTTCAAAAAAATAATACAACAATAAAGCGAATACCTCCGGTGCGCTGGAGGTATTACGATGCCTCATAGAGGCCCCTCTATAAAGCAAAAACCCCGTAAACCTTGCGGCCTACGGGGTTCCCCCTCAGAATCAATACTTATAGTTTATAAAGAATTATTTCTTAGCTAAATGTTTATCAATAACATCTTTGAATTCATTAAATGGAAGTGCTCCACGCAATGAAATGCCGTTGATCACGAAACCTGGAGTTCCACGGATTCCGAATTTTTGAGCTTCTTCCATGTCGGCTTGGATACGTTTAGAGATTTTTTCATCCTTCAAGTCTTTTTCTAATTTAGCCATGTTGGCGCCAACGTCTTTAGCTGCTTTTTTCAAGAAGCCTTCTTTTCCTGATTTAAGTTCACCTTGGTTTTCGAAAACTTTATCGTGGAATTTTTCAGCTTTAGCATGATCTTGCATAGCGATGGCTTCGTAATAACGAGCCGCTGGTTCTGCCATTGGATGGAAATCTAAAGGTAAATGTTTGAATAGTACGCGAACTTTATCGCCATATTCGGCTTTAACTTGTTTTACTGTTTGATAACCGCGAGAGCAGTATGGGCACTCAAAATCAGAGTATTCAACGATAGTCACAGGAGCGTCTTTTTTACCAAAGATCACGCGTGATTCATCGATTTCTGGCTTAAGTGGGTTAGCGTATTCAGCATCACGCTGATTTTTTTCCTCATTGGCCATTTTCTCTTGTTGTTTTTTCTGAGCTTCCTGAGCCGCTTTGTTTACGACTTCGATGAATTTTTCAGGATCTTTCTCAATCGCTACGAACATGATTGATGGATCTTTCTCAACAGCTTCTTTAAGTTGTTTTGCAGATGGAGCACACTGTACTAATACAAACGCGCCGGCAACCAAAACTAGTTTCATTAAATTTCTCAAATTATCCTCCGATTTAGATGAACTTTTCATTCAAAATAGTTTTGCATCTTTCACTTTAATTAGGAATCAAAAAGACTTGAATCGTTGCGCCAAACTTTCAGGTCCAAAGTCGTTACTCCAAAACTATACTTAAATTTATCGATCAAGCTGCCGACGAGTCAGTGTTAACCCTAGGCAATCAACAAGAACAACCGGGAAAGATCTATGAGAGTATTTTTTGTAACCATAATATTGTCACTGAACCTACATGCTGGACTTTTGTATACCTACAATCAACTTACAGTAAAAGATTTGGATCAAATGAACACGCTAGTTAAGAACAAACTTAAAGAATCTAAAAGCGCTGATGCTGGCAAAGTTGTTCCTATCAAAGAAGGTCTGCAGGCCGTTTTTAGTCGTCCGAACGGTGATGATATGATCGAAAAAATTTCTCCGCCATTAAGAGCAGTATTGGAACAGGAAGATGCAACTGAGAAAGTATTTTCTGATCTTGTGACCGAGGCAACGAATGCACTAACGAACACTAAAAACTTTAAAAAAGAAGTTCAAGTTACCTACGCTATTTTTCTAGAGAATATCATATCTGAATTTAAGCCAAATTTGAAGAAAGAGGCGTTCGAATACAAAATCATTAAAAAAATTGCGGATGCGGAAATCGAGTTAACTAAAGACGCTCAGAAAGATCGCAAACTAAGACTGATGCAAGAAAGTGCTTCACCGAGTGCAATTGCTAAAAAAGTATTGGCAGATTTTGAAGAAAAATTAAAAGCACCTCCGGTCGTACCGGATGAAAATGCACCAATGCCAGCAGCCGGGGAAGATGAAGCTAAAAACAAAGAAGCGGCACCACAATGAATAAAATATTTTTATTTTTATTCAGTGTAGTGGTATTGGCTCAAACGCCGGTTTTAACTCCGGCATCAGCGCTTTCTGTGCAAGAGACAGAAACTCCGTTGAATTATAATACTTTTCTATTGAGCGTGATGGGGGCATCGGAATCTATAGTTGGATTCAATAATTCGATAGCTCCGACGGCGGTGCTTTGCAAAGAGATACCCCGCCCTGAAAAAGTAGAATCAAGAGTCAAAGTCGAAGGCGAGCAAAAGTCTAGCTCTGTAGATGAAGCAAATTTCAACTTCCGATCGGATGGAAATCCAAATAAATCGAAAATTTTATCGCAAACCTGTACGACAGACCAATTTGAAATTTTAGAAAAATGCTATCCACCTTTAGCGGATAAAATTAAACGCCGTGAAATTAGTTTCAATGATATTCAAAAAATGCCTAATGAAGGATTTCGTATTCGTGGCTATGGAAAATCAATTGAAAACAGTCGTTCTTGGGAATTTCACCATGAAAATCGGGCTAAGCAAGACATCGGTGTGACTGTATTTGATGGTTATAATTTTGGCAAAGGAACCGTTTCTGCGTCTGAATTGATGTTTTTCCCACGTAAACAAATTCAGCATTATACAAAATCGGATAGTGCCATCGAAGTCACTTTGTCAAATGGCGAGAAAATGAAATTCAATTCGAAGACAGGTGCTGTTGAATCTGGTGTAGTGACCGAATCTAGATACGCTAAGGGTAGCAAGCCCAAGTTTACCTACGAAGGTACGGGTGTCATGATTCAAATGGAAGGCAGAGAAGGCAATGGACGCAGTTTTGTTGAAACTGCGAAAAACGCAGTGATTACAAAAAAAGGTTTCAAACCCTGCATCGTTTCAGCTTCTGAACTTTGGCCCAATCGAAATTCAGAACGCGCAAATAATTTCAGATTCGCTACTGATGAAAGTCTGGATGCTTGGTTGAAGCAATCCAAATGCGGTTTCAGTTTATAGTTTTGATTTTTTTTCAGTCTCATTTTGACTCAAGTTTTTTTTTGAAAATCCGATCTGTGATGTAAGCAAGAAATTTGCGCTGAAGGAATCAGCGACAGTTTCTAAGAATCACTAAATCCTTTGAAAGGAGTTCGGGGGTAATTATGTTTTTACAAGGTAACCTACAAAACGTTTTTGATGCACTTTACACACTTGGCGCTATCGATCCTGTTCTTAAGAAAGATTGGAAGCAAATGACGAGTGAATTCGAAAACCATATGGATTCTGTTTACACCGGTTTTAAATTAATTAATTCATGTTCACATGACTTCAATGTTTTGCTTCAAGAGATGGGCAAAATGGATGAAAAAATATTACAGTACTTAGCCATGGAGGTAGCTCGTGAATTCTGTGAGTATCAAGATCGTTCGAATCTTCACTAGTGCTTTAGTCTTCTTTGGCACGATCAATGTCAAAGCTTGGGAAATCGATATGTCTCGAAGACAGCTTGAATTTTCTGAAGTGAAAGAAGTCGATCAGTCAGCGAAAAATTTAAACACGACAGAAACGACAAGTGTATTTGAATCTATGTTCGAGTCGACGGGTGCAACTCAAGATATCGTTATCTTGAATACTGAAAAAGGTTTTGTGCCGGAAACAATTACGCTTAGAAAAAACAATGTGTATCGTTTTCATGTTGTGAATGTGAACGAGAAAAATAAAAATATTAGCTTTAAGTTTGATGCTTTCGCAGAAAACCATAATACGATTTTTGGTAAACCCAAAGTTTTCCAAGTTCAACCCAAACAAGATGGCATTTTTAGTTTCCACTGTCCCGAGACAGAACTAAAAGGCAAAGTCGTAATTATTAATTCTGACAGTCGAGGCCTCGCAACTAGCGGAAAGTAAGGAAAAACTGTGTCAACCATTAGCAGCGTTTTCGATGATGCAATTAAACAGAACATGTCCGTTATATGGCCGTTCATGGAAGATCCGCAAGTGTCGGAAATATTAATCAACGGTCCTGAAGAAATTTTCGTGGAAAAAAAAGGAAAACTAGAACGTGTTCCTGCGCGTTTTCAGGATGACGATGTGTTGTTAGCTGCGGTTAATTCCATTGCTCAAAGTGTTGGTCGTCGTATCAACGAAGAAAATCCCAGATTAGATGCTCGTTTAAAAAATGGCTCGCGTATAGCGGCCGTAATTAAACCGTGTTCACTCAAAGGCACGATTGTCAGTATTCGTAAATTCACTCAAGCTAAAATTTCTTGGAACGACTATGTGAAGCTAGCTTTGTCACCCAAAGGTGCATTGTTTCTAGCGATCTGCATGCGTTTGGGAAAAAATATTATCGTCAGTGGTGGAACTGGATCAGGAAAAACAACATTGCTCACTTTGCTATGCGGTCACATTCCCCCAGGTCAACGTATTATCTGTATTGAAGATTCGAATGAATTAAAAATTAACTATGAACACGTCGTTTTCTTTGAAACTCGCCAGGCCGATGCTCAAGGCAAAGGTGAAGTTTCGATGAAGGATCTGTTAAAATCATCACTGCGTTTGCGACCAGATCGCATTATCGTGGGTGAGGTTCGTGCATCTGAAGCGATCGAGTTGATCAACGCCATGAACACTGGCCACAAAGGTTGCATGGGAACTGTGCATGCGAACACTCCCGATGACGCTATCATCCGTTTGGAAGCCCTTGCTCAAAGCGGCGAGGCGCAAATCAGCGAGAAGGCACTGCGTTCGCAAGTGTCATCTGCGGTCGACATCATCGTCCAGGTGAGCCGCTTGTCTGACGGTTCTCGCCGAGTGACTGAGATCAGCCAAGTGCGTGGTTTTTTGCCAGATGGATCTTATAACGTAGTGCCATTGTTCAAGATTCCGCGTCTTGTTAAGAAGGGCGACAAGCTGGAAGGGACGCTGGAACCGACCCAAAATAAGCCCTCTTTCTTTGGTGAGATTGTCGACAACAACCTGTTATTCGATAAAGATCTATTCGTGCCTACCAAATAGGCTGTATTTGAATTGCGTTAAGAAGATAGAAAATTTAAGAAATCCTATAGACTTAGCCTAGGTCGGCAGATTAAATACCCGTGTGTTATTTAGCTGTAAAATATCCAATGCATTTATTAAATATCTCGAGAACAGAAATGAAGATTTATCTTTCGTTTATGATTCTTCGGATTTTCCGATCGATCTTTTGCAAGATCCATCAGCTTGGATGTCAGCGCCTGATTTAGAATTCCTAATTTCTAAAATCGTAAATCAGCCGTTCAAAGAACGAACAATGGATTTAGTCAAAGACGTTGGTCACCAAACGCCAAACTTGCATGCGTGGGGGGTTTTAGACAGCGTTTTGAAAATGATTTCGCATCCTCGTGAAGTATTTAATCAGCCCGATCGTTTTATTTCTTATTTCATTTCGCCCGAGCCACCGATTGAAAATCTGGTTCGCACGAGTCATTCGATTGCATTTGATTTGCCGCTCATTGCTGAGCAATATCCACTTGTTTCAAAATACTTGATGTCCGCGTTTGAGGCGTTGCCTTTATACACAGGCAAATCATTGGGGCAGTGCTCGTGGCAGCATATTCATGTTAAAATCAACTGGCCAAGTGAAAGTGAAACGCTAGTTAAGAGCGATGCTCAGGCTGCGCACTTAAGCCCAACGTTCTTACAAAATATCATCGAAGAGCTTCAAACGAATCAGAAAAACTTAGAAGAAAAAAATCGCGAGTTGATGCAAAAGAACGTGCAACTTCTATCTGCGCAGAAAGAACTGAATAAAAACAATCCCGTATCTGCGACTGACATCGAACAAATTCAATTAAAAATATACGTCAATAATGATTTAGATTTAAATCAAATTAGCCAGAACTTGGCTCGCTTACATGACTACATGGTGCGTGCTCAGCAGTTAATCACAATGTTAACTGGCCAAATTAAAATGAATTCTGGAATCAAAGAAATCATGAGAAGGATTGATTGGGATCACGTAAAATCACAATACCCAGTTACGATCTTGGAAAGTATGGAAGCCTTAAGGAAACTACAAAAGAAAAATTAATTAGGAGAGCAAATGCCAGTAATTAAAAATGTACATGCCCGAGAAATTCTAGACAGTCGTGGTAATCCAACTGTTGAAGTGGAAGTGACCACAGAAAACGGATTTATTGCCCGCGCCGCTGTTCCATCAGGTGCTTCGACAGGTGCCCATGAAGCGTGTGAACTTCGCGATGGCGAAAAAAATCGCTATCAAGGTAAAGGCGTATTGAAAGCCGTGGCTCATGTGAAAGAAAGAATCGCTCCCGAATTACTTGGCCTTCACGTTGATGATCAAGTTTACCTAGATAAATTTTTAAGAGAATTAGATGGCACTGAAAACAAAACAAACTTAGGCGCGAACGCGATTCTTGGGGTTTCGTTGGCGGTGGCGCGTGCGGCGGCGATGGAACATGGCATGCCTTTGTATCGCTACATCGGTGGATCACAATCACATAAATTACCTGTGCCTTTGATGAACGTATTGAACGGTGGGGCCCACGCCAATAACGGTCTTGATATTCAGGAATTTATGATCGTTCCAACCGTAAAAAATTCGTTTTCTGAATCAGTTCGCGCAGGCTCTGAAATTTTCCACACACTAAAAAAAATCTTAAGCAAAAAAGGACTTTCAACCGCAGTTGGTGACGAAGGTGGTTTTGCTCCGGTGTTAAAATCAAATCAAGAAGCAATGGATTTACTGACAGAGGCAATTTTAGAGGCAGGTTACGAGCCAGGACAAAATGTTTTCCTAGCACTGGATGTGGCGGCTACTGAAATGTACTCAGATGGCAAATACAAATGGGAAAAGAATTTGATTTCTGCGTCTGAGTTGCAAAATATTTACAAATCTTGGTCAGAAAAATATCCGTTGATCAGTATTGAAGATGGTTTCAGCGAAGACGATTGGTCGTCATGGCAAGCCAGCACTCAACAATTGGGTTCAACATTACAACTTGTTGGTGATGATTTGTTCGTAACTAATCCAAAACGTTTGAAGCAAGGTATTGAAAAGAAAACGGCAAATGCATTGCTTGTAAAAGTAAATCAAATCGGAACATTGACTGAAACATCGGAAGCAATTCAGTTAGCTCAGAGAAATAAATATAAAACAGTAATGTCACACAGAAGTGGTGAAACAGAAGATTCAATCATCGCGGATTTGGCAGTTGCATTTAACTGTCACCAAATTAAAACAGGAAGTTTGTGCCGCTCTGATAGAACGGCCAAGTACAATCAACTCCTAAGAATCGAAGAGGAATTAGGAGAAGCGGGTTGGTACTGGGACAAACTCGCTTTCTCAAAGTAATTTAAACTGACTACCAGATTTCCAGCGCGTCAATTCCAACATTGCTCAGCGCTGGAAGTTTTTTGTTGATAGGGCTGCATAAGCGACGTTTGTGAAAGAATTCACCTAACGAATGATATTTAACTGGTTCAGCTCGGAACCATCCATTTAATTGAAATTTCGCCACTTCACCTCTATCAAAAGCAAAACCACGGTATTGATTTAAGCGATAGCCACGTTTGCCAGCACACGGATTTTTCACATACGTCACTTTGCCAGATGAATATATTTTTTGAATGTTCATCGCAAGGTTATCTAACGCTTGTTGGTTTTGTATTTCCTGTTGTGATTGAATAGCCTCTGTAGAGAGTTTTTCAGCTCCATCCACTTCCGTTGCAAAAACGCCAGCTGAAAATACTAAGATAGATAAGATCAGTTTTGCAGTCATATTAGGTCCTTTTGTTTTAGATCTTCTTATTCAGGATTTGACGGTGCAAAAACTAAACCTGGTGTCCGCTTCAAATGGTTGGGATTCCAGGTAGTTTCCAAGCCAAAAGGGTCACTTTTCTTGTCTAAAAATTAGTCGATGCAATAAATTCGAAACTCTGCGATACATCAAGCGTGAGGGGGGGATATGAGATTCAAATCAGTATTAGTTTTTGCGGTGATATTCTTCGTTGGTTATAGCGCGCTAGCAGACTATCAATGGGGCTTTGCCGATATGAGCTTGAATTACCTAGATTGGGATAATGGCACAGAAACTAAATCAACAAAAACTGACTTCACGTACTTGGAATTGGAAGGCGGTGCCCAACATACCTGGGGTGACCTCTATGGATTTTTCGATATTGAAAATGTGGGCAAAACGGGCGGCGATGTTCGTACTGCTTCTAAAGCCTCTATAAATTTTTATCTGGGTGGTACTAAGTTTGGTTTGTATGCGCATCAATACACATTCAGTTCTTTAGGTTTCAGTGAACAAAACCGAGTGATTGGTTTTGGCTATGTATGGTCAGGTAATGGATGGTGGTTTAAGCCCTTCCTTGGCTTTCACGATGTTTCTCAAACATTTTATAGCGGTAGCAATGGCTACATGGGTGGTTGGGTTATGGGGTATAATTTTGAAGTTTTTGGGCAAAAGTTTTTCTTTGCTGACTGGCATGAGATCGAATTTGAACGTGATGTTCGCTATGCCGCCGGCAATGGTGGCAGTCGCCAAGGCACGAACGGTGCTTTATCGATTTGGTGGGCTTATAACGTGAATATTTCAGTTGGGCAGCAGTGGCGCTATGCCGCGAATAAATTGGGGACTGCGGGTGATATGACGGCTTGGATTTCTACTTTGAAATGGAACTACTAACCCCCGTTTTTTAATTCAGGTTAGGGGTACTTATTTTCTAATGAGTTAGCAATGATAGCGAAAACAAAGTGGCTGGCCAGGCGGTTAGCCAGATCCAGAAGAAGCGGTTTAGGCCGAAACAGAAATAGACGGCTAGGTGGAAAACTACTGCGAGTGCGAAATAGAGTTGGCTGGCGTTGGGTGCGAATAATAGCCCGAGTACAGAGAGTTCGAAAATTAAAGTTCCGATTCCAAGGGTAAGGTTAATGGCTTTTTGATTGGCTAGCTGTGCGGCTGTATTTTGAATGTCTGGGAATAGACTTCTTGATAGAAATGCGGGGATCGCTTGGCCGTTTTGCCATTCTTTGTGTTTTATTTTTGCTAGGCCGGCTTTGAAATAGGAATACAAAGTGTGGGTAGCTATATAGATCAATCCTATTTTTGTGAATCCTAGGGTGGCTACTATGGTGCCGGTCAGTACTACAAATGTCATCATGTCGCTGCCACCGTTAAAGGCGCCTCGGAAACGAATGCAGATGAGTAAGTGAGTTAAAAATAGCCCGGTAAATATCGCTGCATGTGGATATAGGGTAGCGGTGCAGGCAAGTAGTATCTGTAGAATCGCTATTTTTTGCAGCGATGATATGGAAAATAGGTTTTCAACCCATTTTTTTTTCAAAGGCAAACCCTGTTCTAAATCGCATCGTAGGTTATTATAACTCCACACGTATCGAAAATTGGTTTGCCTTGATAGAATAAAAATTTCGATCGCTTGAAATAGCATCGTGAATGACAGTAGGCGAGTTGTGATTAATAAACTTGCTTCTAATGTCATGCGATCGCCAGTGGTAATTTTTCTGACGTGTAAATATCTATTTCCTCATTTGGATTTTGAGCGACAATTTTAAATTGGAATTCGTTGTGGTGCGGAATTTCGTGTTTTAGTTTCACCCGCAGTAATGAACATAATAGTTGGAATGTCGTTAAGTTTTCCAAATCAGATTTTTCAAAATTAGGTTTATGCAATTGCAATTCTTGAATGTCGCGGGCAAATTGTTCGACGACACTGGACTGCATAAGTGTGTCATTCACTTGGTGATTAAAAAATAAGCGTGATGATTTACGGGATTGGGTGAATGATAACTTTTTCCATTCCGTGTCTAGAGACATCTTAAAATAAACGACAAAAGAAAACGCAATTTGATCAAAGAAATCCCATCTTGGAAATAAGCTGCGGATTAAGCTTAAGAAAATTGAAAACCGAAACGGCATGGTCCTAAGAATCGCACCGATTGCTTTTAAAAGCATCAGGCTTAGGTCGAGTCTGAATATTTTTTTTCAATTAATCAGCGTAAACTAACAACTATGTTTATAAAAAAACCGTTCGCGTGGACTCGCAGTTTAATTAATCGACCTCTTGTAATGCTCTATCTTTGCTTAGCCTTCGCTTTTGTGAACTTTGTCATTAACGGTAATATTTACAGGCTCTGGAACCTGAACAACGAGTATCAAAAAATGTTACAGAGAATGGAAAAAAATCAAAAGGTTATTGCGCAGCTTAACCAAGACATTGCTAAAATGAAAGATCCACTTTATATTGAGCGCCAAGCTATTGAAAAACTGGATTTAGTAGAGGAAAACGACCTAATTTTTGTGTTCCCAACAGAGCAAACTAATTAAGAACTCTTGAGCTGACAGACGCTTTATGTCGATTAGAATCCTCTATGAAATCTTGATGGAAAATTGGCAAAATTTGACTGGACAATTTGAGTCTAAAAAATTAGATATATTACTCTAGACCGGGGGATTTGTGAAAATTGAAAAATCTCAGTTTGAATGGACAGCTAATCGTATTCACTCGTTGCGCTTGCGCTTGGGCTGGAGCAAAAGCGATTTAGCACGCCGCTTAGAGTGCAGCTTGGAAACAGTGAATGCTTGGGAATTAAGTCAGATGAAACCAAATCCTGATCAATTGCCAATGTTAGAATTTATTGAAAAACAAGCCGAGTATATTTCTCTTGAAGTTCATGTCTGCCCGATTGCAGAAACACAATTAGAAAAATCATCTCGTTCGCAAATTCCTTTAGACGAAATAATGTAATTTCCTAGCGATTAAGCTTTTGCATTATTGGCGCATCCTCACTATTCTGTGCGCCAAATGAAACGTTTATTTTTAGTCGACTCAAGTTCCCTATTTTTCAGAGCCTTTTATGCCATCCGTCCTTTAACATCCCCAAGCGGACTTCCTGTTAATGCGATCTATGGTTATCTTTCTATGATTTTAAAATTAATCAAAGATGAACGACCCGATTATTTAGCGTTTTGCTATGATCGTAAAGAGCCAAGTTTCAGAAAAGACATTTATTCCGAATACAAAAGCAATCGCACGGAAATGCCAGACGATTTGCAAAAGCAAATGCCTCATATTAAAAAAGTATCGGATTTATTAGGAATCAAAGCCTATGAAGTGCCAGGATTCGAGGCCGACGATATCATCGGTTGTCTAAGTGAGTGGGGATTAACCCAAGATCTTGCCGTGTATATAGTTAGTGGAGATAAAGATTTCGCTCAGCTAGTTAAACCTAACGTGTTTTTGTACGACACCATGAAGGATACAAAGATTGATGAAAAAGGAGTGATCGAAAAATGGGGAGTCTCTCCTAAACAGTTTATCGATTATTTGGCGATCGTTGGTGACTCATCTGACAATGTCCCAGGCGTCAAAGGTGTCGGGCCTAAAGGTGCGATTAAGTTGATTGAAGAATACGGTACGTTAGAAAATGTTTACGAAAATATCGATAAAATTGAAGGTAAATTAAAAATTAAACTAGTCGAAAATAAAGAGAACGCATTTTTGTCTAAAATTCTTGTCACTATAAAAACGGATTGTATCAGTGATGTAAATTTAGAGGAATTAACATATAAATTAAATAGCAATCCAGAATTAGATGCGTGGCTAGACGAATTGAATTTTAAAACATTCAAAAAGACTATAGCTGATTTAGCTGGATTGCCACCCATGATTCACACGTCACCTTCAGCCTCGGCAACGACAGTCACCGAGCCTAAAAGTAAAACACCTGCCGCCCCACCTATTCGTTATGTAAAGCAGGATGAGGCGGTGCAAACGTCGTTAAATATGGATGCCGTTAAGATTATCGTTTCGTCTGCGGATTTAGATCCGTCGCAAAGTTTCTTCTTTGTGTGGGATGAACAGGTTTATGCTGTCCAAGCTGCCAAAGATTTGGTGAAGCTAAATTTAGATAAGTCTTGGGGGGATCAGTTTAAGAAATGGTCATGGTCAGGATTTGATTTAAAGAGTGTGTGGAAAAAACTTGGCACTGAACTAGATAGTATCAAGGTTGAATGTGATTTGATGATCGACGTAAATACATTAACTTCAAAAGATGCCTCTACTTTTCTGAAGGCAGCCAAAGCCATGGGGCAGGCGGAGTTAACAGAAGAGTCTCCACTGTCGGAAGTTGTGGCTAGTATTGTTGAAATGCGGTCCTTGGTTACTGCGCAGTTAAAGGAAAACGATTTCGGTTCTGTATTAAGAGACGTTGAATATCCTTTGATTGCGGTTTTGGCGAAAATTGAAAATGCAGGATTTGTTGTTGATACAAAACAGCTCAGCCAGTACAGCGATGAATTGCAAAAGCAAATCGCTGTTTTGGAAAAAAATATTCATGAAGTCGCCGGTGAAGAATTTAATATTGGTAGCCCGAAACAGCTGAGTCAGATTTTATTTCAAAAAATGGGATTAGAATCTTCTAAGAAAACAAAAACAGGATTTTCAACTGACAATGAAGTCTTAGAAAAACTAAATCATCCAATTGCCTCTTTGATTTTGGATTACCGTGAAATTACCAAATTGAAATCGACCTACGTAGATTCATTGCCTAACCAAGTGAATCCAAAAGATCATCGGATTCACACGACATTTTGTCAGGCATTGACGGCGACGGGCCGACTTTCTAGCAATAATCCCAACTTGCAAAATATTCCGATTAAGACCGAGCGGGGGCGTCGAGTACGCCAAGCTTTTGTGGCAGGTCCTAATCATAAAATCTTGTCGGTGGATTATTCTCAAATTGAGCTACGTATCCTGGCTCACTACAGCAACGATAAAGGTTTAATTCAGGCATTCGAAAGCGACTTAGATATTCACGCGGCGACGGCCAGTGAAGTGTTCGGTGTTCCGGTCGGCGAAGTCACGAGTGATTTGCGAAGAATTGCTAAAGCGGTTAATTTCGGGATTGCCTACGGGCAAGGGGTTTTTGGATTAAGTGAAACACTGGGAATTCCGCGTGCGGAAGCAACTAAAATTATAGCAGACTATTTTACAAAATTTTCGGGTGTGCGGTCCTATATTGATGATACGATTAAATATGCTCATGAGAATGGTTTCGTTAAAACACTTCTTGGTAGGAAAAGAATCATTAGTGAACTGAGCGCTAAAAATCCGGCGCTTAAGAAATTTGGCGAGCGGGCTGCAATCAATGCCCCAATCCAGGGTTCCGCAAGTGATATCGTAAAACTGGCTATGATTAAATTAGATTCAAAAATTAAATCTAAAATGATTTTACAAGTACATGACGAATTACTTTTTGAGGCGGACGAGGAGACTCTGGTTAAAGAATTACCATTGATAAAAGATATTATGGAAAATATAGTGGAACTTAAAGTGCCTTTAAAAGTAAACTCTCAAATTGCATTAAATTGGGACGAAGCACACTAACCTGGCCTAGATATTTTCGTTTTAATAGGATAAGATAGAGCTAGTGAAACTCTTTTTCCGAAGCTTATATTTACTATGTTTTTCAATTGTGACTGCGGTTCTTTTTTTAAACTGCTCGAAAGGGTCGGACTCAAATCCTGGATCTGATCCTGCATCTATGGCGACATCAGAATCAATTCATTGGCTTCAGGAATCCACTTACAATTTCCTTGGCGTCAATTATCCAATGAAAATGGGAAAATTCATTTCGCCCAGCTTACCTCAGAATGTCTATTTCCAATGGATAGAAAACGGCTGTCAAAAAAACTGTCGTACGGTCGTGATTGTAAATCCTTATGGCGGAATCGATTGGTCTGATGATGAAGGTGATAAAAAATGGTTACAGCGAAATGGTGCCGCAAACGGGGCGCTTTATGCCGATGAGGAAGGTCCTGGTTTTATTGCCGGTTCATCTATTGGGACTCTCTATTATAAAAAGCAAACTTCCAGTGAAGCTGCCAGTATGGGTGCCGTATTTTTGCCAAACAAAGTTTCTGTTCTTGTCGTAAGCCACCGTTTCTATCGAGGTCGCAATTTAAAAAACTATATTGAGGAATTTCAAAAAGTAGTATCATTCTTTGTCGAAAGTGGAACAATTGATCCAAATCGTATGGCTTTTTTTGGTGCATCACTCGGGGGATTTATTTCTCTTCATTCTGCTTTGGATTTTAAGTATCCCCCTAAAGCATTGGCGTTGTTAACTCCGCTTATTGATCTAAAAAAACAAGTTCAATTTTTAGATAATCTGCCAACGTTAATTTCAGATTCATCAGTAGTGACAGCGTACGGAGAATTTTTTGATCCTTATTTGCGCCGAATATTTGATTTTACGGGCGGTCGACCTGCTCAAGTACCTGATGCCTACCAACCCTATACGATAGAAGGTATCGTACCAAGATTAAAATCAAAAGCGTTAATACTTCACGATACTTGGGATACTTTGACTCCTGTTTCTGAGGCAATTTCTTTGCAACAGCAATCAAGCGCATACTCCAATATTGTTTTGTATCAACACGCAAGCCCGATAGTGTGGAATACATTTAAGAAAGATCATTCGCAGACAGGTGAAGGGCTGAATCCTGAAAATACCTGGCCGTGGTACAGCCTATTTATTTATAGTCAGTTGTTGGATTCAACAGAGACGATTGTTCTTTACTATGACTATTCAAAGTTCACGACATCGCTCATCGATGCTAAATCCGCTGCTGGTCGATCTCAGGATATATCGTGGCTTAGGAACAGGATGCTTGATTTATGTTCTACACGCGTACGCTTGATCGACTATACTGGACAAATCGGTGAAGTTACGGGACGATTTTATGTCCAGCAAATTATGCTCAATGTCTGGGGTTATAGCCGTCCAGAAAACTTAATCTGTGACGATTTAAAAACATACACGTTCTAGCATTGCGTTAGTTTTTTTTACTCAGTTTCACTTCTATACAGCGAATATTTTTAAGACGTTTTGGGCCTAAATATTTTTTTAAAAGCTATTCGTTGTGGATGAAAACCATTTAAAAGGGTGTGGATTTCAAGTCGTAGGTTACAAAACCGAAAAATAAGTACGCGGTTTTTTTACGATAGGAGGGCCCTTAAATGCAGTCCAATAATCAACCTTATAGATTACCGTTCCAAACGAAAATCGTCTTCGGTTTCGTCCTTCTTTTAACTGTGGCATTGATATCTAAGTGGGCTTTTTATTCTTTTGTCCATGTTCATCAGCCGTCTCAAAATGAGCAACAGTTATCGGGTATAAAAAGCCAGGTGGCAGAGATCTGTTTGAAAGAAGAATCCAAAAGTATTAAATCGACTTCAGAAGCGAATGAAGACGATCAAGATTGGATTAATTTTAAAGCGCCAGAGTATTGTAAGTGTTTATCGAGTCGTTTGGTTTCTTACTGGGGCGAAAAATCTAAAATAGACCAAATAAATAAGATCAGTCGTGATGAGGTCACTGAATATATAACGACTCAGTTAAAAGGCGAAGAATCTAAAGGTTTCGTTGATTTTTGTTTATCGAAAGCTCAGAAAGTTTCATCTAAGAAAACAGCGAGTGCACAATAGGCGGACTAGTCAGTTTCCCAGCCAACAACACGTCCACCTTCGAAATAAACAACACGTTTTTCTTGTTTAAAACCGTCCGAGGTGGATACTGTGCGCAGGTAACGCCACTTTTCATTTTTATAAAGTGCATTTCCTGACGATTCTATATTTTGTGGATCTCCCCAACTTTTCTTGACAAGGTCGTTGGGCATTCCGATGGCGATATCCTGATTGTCGATGACTCGTTTGTATTTGTTGGCCAGTTCAGTGGGGCGATTCAGAATACGAGTTTTCATTACCCATTTTTGTTTATCTTCGTAGTCCGTGTTTCTTAGAAAACTAAGTTGTTCTTCTTCAGATGCAAACCATGGAAGTAATTTCGAGTATAAAGATTTATCTTGCTGAGTGATCAGATTTTTTTCTAAATCGCGAATTTTATTTTTGTACATGCCCGGAGTTTGCGTCGATGATCCACCAGACGCACTGTCGGGATCAGAATTTTCCATGTGTTGACGGCGCTCGATTTGAGCACAACCAGAAACTAGACCAATCACGGTCACTGCATACATTAATTTGGTAAAAATATATTTAGTCATGCTTTCATTCTAGCTCAGCTATCAAAAAACTTGCAGACTAGAGTTTGATTCTCGTACAATGGTCAAGAATGAGTGATTCAAAACCGGATGACAAAGACCAGGCGTTGGCTGATGCGCGAGACAAAGTCTCGACTGATCTGCTGGATAAAGCCATCCAAGACAATAGTCCAGAGTTCCTACAAGAACTAGAAGCTATATCAGAAATTGGAAATGAAAATCTAGATATCGAACTGGTAGATCTTGATCTAATCATGGAGCAACAGCGGGCGAATAGTTTAAAAGCCCGAGCTAATAGATTAGTGAGTCATTTGAATCAATTAGCTATAAAAATATTTTACTTTGTTAAAGCCAGTTTGCTTACGTTTGCTAAGGAAACAGCACCTTACTATCTGAAGAAGTTACTAGCTCTACTAAAGTCTGGCGGCCAAAGTCTAGGTCATCAGCTTGGCAAAATTAAAACGTTCAGCAAAGTACAAAAGATTGTTTTGGTTTTAATTATCGCCGGGGTGGTCGGTTTAGGCTTTACCATTTTTAAAATTGCAACCAGCGGCTTGATCAAAGATGACGAAAAACTTTTTGTGCACTCGATGGAAGAACTTGCAGCACAGAAGTTTATCTACGATACCGGTGACGTGGAAGATTTCTATAATTCCCCGCGCGTAAGCCAGAACATCATGTCGCTACGTCGTATTGTTGTTAATATTCAAAGATCTAAAAATTCGGGGACTAATCCCATGGGTGCGTTTGAATTATATATCCAGGGAAATTCTTCGGATGTGATGGTCGAAATTACTGACCGCGAAGCCGAATTGTTAGATCGTATTCAAAGCCAAATTCGCGCGTTTTCCTATGACGAATTAGATACTGTTGAAGGCAAACGACGTATGTTAGATAAAATCATCCGTGATTTGAATGAGGACCTTACCAAAGGTAAGGTCACTCAAATTTATTTTAAAAACTTTGTATTGAAAAAATAATTACGCTGGTTTCTGTTTAAAATTCATTACATCAATATCGTAATACTTCAGTCGATCGTGTAATGTACTTTTCGGCATCCCTAATTCTAAAGCCGTTAATTTTTGATTTCCTTTATTGGCCGTTAGGCGCTTGATAATCATTTGCTTTTCAATTTCCTTAATAATCGGTAACTGTTGCCCAGTGCGGGGATTAACCATATCACTTTCTAATGACGATTCTGAAACATCTTTATCCAACAATCTGCCAATGTGTCCTTCCGTAATTATCTCGTGCGGGTAAAGCGCGCTACAGCGGGCCACTAAATTTTTTAACTCACGAATATTTCCTGGCCAGTTGTATTTTTTCAATTCAGTGATAGCCGCGAAGGAAAAACGGACGCGAAAGTGTTTGCAGAATTCACCAAGTAACGTATCGAAATCTTCCATGCGATGGATTAAATCAGGCGGAGAAATCTGAATCACATTCAAGCGATAGTATAAATCTAAACGAAATGTTCCTTGGCGAATATTTTCAGAAAGATTCTTGTGTGTCGCCGCCATAATGCGAACATCTGTTTGGATCGTGCGATCGGAACCAACCGGGCGGATTTCACTATTTTCAAGTGCACGCAGTAGTTTCGCTTGGATTGAATAGGGCAGGTCACCAATTTCATCTAAAAACAGTGTTCCACCACGTGCTGATTCAAATGCTCCTTTGCGATCAGAAACTGCCCCAGTAAAACTGCCTTTTACGTGACCGAATAGTTCTGATTCTACCAGTGTTTCCGTCAACGCCGAACAGTTTACACAAACGAGTGGGCCTTCGCTGCGTCGGGAACTTTGGTGAATGGCTTTGGCAATGACTTCTTTACCTGTTCCCGAGGATCCAAGCATCAAAATGGGGAAGTCGGATCGAGAGCCATAGACTAAACTGTTCAATTCTTCGTTCCAGATATGGTTTTTGCTAGTCAAGGGAAACTGCGTTTTTTCTTCGGGGGTTACGATTTGAAATTCGAGGTCGCCGACAGTGATAATATCATTGTAATTAAGCACGGTTTCGGTGATAGCTTCGCCATTTACGAAGGTGCCTTGTTGGCTTCGCATATCTTTTGCAAATAAGCGCCCGTCGCGAAATTCAAAGCGGACGTGGCGTTCGCTGACGTCCGCCGAGTTAACTGGGTATTGACAGTTTTTATCTGTTCCTAAGGTCATAAAGTCAGAAATCGCGACGGCAATGCCTTGGGTGGAAAGAGGCTTAATAAGATAGTTCATTTGAATCTCCTTTGTTTCTGGTGGTTAGTTACAAAGGAAGCGCCAGGTTTGAGTGGTCTCTAGAGTGAGTCATTTCGAATAGAACCTTTTTACCAATTTCGATTCTAAGACTTGAGAAATACGAAGGTCCTTGATACAGCTAATGCATGACTTTTGTTAAATACATCAAGAGCTGCACGTTAGCGAAGGATTACCCAAAAACGGGGCAACCTGAAGTCGCCTTCGTCGGACGCTCAAATGCCGGTAAATCGTCGTTAATCAACACTATCTCGAATCAAAAAATTGCCAACGTCAGCGGTACGCCTGGAAAAACGCGTTTGCTGAGTTTTTTTGATTTTAATAACGAATTCGTTCTGGTGGATATGCCAGGTTATGGATTTGCGGCTCGCAGTCATGAAGAACAGGACGACTGGAAAGTCATGATCGAAAGTTACCTAAGCACGGCTGAAAAACTGAAAGCGATCGTGCTAGTGATGGATATTCGCCGTTCTTGGAGCGAAGACGAAAAAATGATTCAAGAGTTTTCAGAGCATATTGGCGTTCCCTTAATTGTGGCGCTAACTAAAGCCGATAAACTATCACGTTCGCAAATTATGAAGCGAATGGACGAATTTAATGAAGATATTCAGCTAAAATATAAATACCCTATATCGTCGCTTAAAAAAGACGGCGTTGATGATTTAAAGAAACAGCTGTATAAATTTATAAATAGGAAGTGAGATACTAAATATGCTACGAATTGGGGTTATTCCTTCACGATTGAAAGCCACTCGGTTTCCCGATAAACCCCTAGCCAAAATAGCCGGCAAATCCTTAGTCCAAAGGGTCGTAGAACGTACTCTTAAAAGCCAAAAATTAGATAAAGTCATACTAGCGACCGATAGCCAAGCTATTGCTGATGAAGTAAACGGGTTAAATTGTCAGGTTGTATTCACGGATCCTAATTTACCCTCGGGAACGGACCGGGTTCATGCGGCTGTTCAGGGTTTAAATCCTGATATCGTGATCAATATTCAAGGCGATGAGCCTTTGATTAACCCAGAAGTGATCGATCAGTTAGTAAGCGCTTTAGAACAGGATTCGGCACTTGATTTAGTAACTTTGGGGCAAGATTTTAAGTCGGCTGAAGAGTTTCAATCTCCTAACAATGTCAAAGTTATTTTGAATGATAAATCCCAGGCCATTTATTTTAGCCGTTTTCCGATTCCTTACTCTAGAACAGAAATTACAGATGAATTGTTTCCCAGTCCCGTTGTTCTCAAACATATTGGCCTATACGGCTTTCGTAACACTTTTTTGCAGACTTTTTGTCAAACCCCGGTGTCAATTTTAGAGAAAAGCGAGTCTCTTGAGCAGCTCAGGGCGATGAGTCTAGGTGCCAAAATAAAGGTCATCAAAACCCATCATTTTTTTCAAGGAGTCGACGTTCCAGAGGATATACAAAAAGTTGAAAATTGGATAAAATTAAATCATGAAAAATAGCCAACTTCGCATCTCGACAAAAAAATCAGTTAAAAAACCTATGAAACAAAAATACATCTTCGTAACGGGCGGTGTGGTCTCTTCCATCGGTAAGGGATTAGCAGCAGCCAGTTTAGGTGCTTTGCTGGAAGCCAAAGGTATGAAAGTTACGATTATGAAAATGGACCCGTACATCAATGTCGATCCAGGAACAATGTCGCCGTTTCAGCATGGGGAAGTGTACGTAACCGAAGATGGCGCAGAAACGGATTTAGATTTAGGTCACTACGAGCGTTTCACATCATCGATCATGACTCGCGCGAACTCCGTTTCTACGGGCCAAATTTACGATACAGTTATTCAACGTGAACGTCGCGGTGATTTCTTGGGTGGTACGGTTCAGGTTATTCCCCATATCACGGATGAAATTAAACAGCGTGTGTATCACTGTGCTCAAGGTAACGAAGTTATCATCGTTGAAATCGGTGGAACTGTCGGTGACATCGAAAGCTTGCCATTCCTGGAAGCTGTTCGTCAGTTACGTACAGAGTTAGGACCAGATGGTTCGGTATTAATTCACGTAACCTACGTTCCTTATATCGCGGCAGCTGGGGAACTGAAAAGTAAGCCTACTCAGCACTCAGTAAAAGAACTTCAGCAAATCGGTATGCAGCCTGATTTCCTAATTTGCCGATCTGAAAAAGCGATTGATTATAGTTTAAAGAAAAAAATCGGTTTGTTCTGTTCATTGCCGCCAGAGAGCGTGATTGCCGCACAGGATTCTTCGACAATTTACGAAGTTCCCATGCGCTTGCATCAAGAAAAACTGGATGATTTAGTTCTTAAGAAATTAAATTTAAAAGCATCACGTTTTGATTTTTCGGGCTGGCAGCAAATCGTCTCTTCAGTAAAATCTCCAAAGTACAAAACGACAATTGCGGTTGTGGGTAAATATGTTGATTTGAAAGAATCATACAAATCATTGCATGAATCGATCATTCACGGTGGTATTGCCAACGATTCATCGGTTGAAATTGTTTACGTGGATTCAGAAAAGCTAAATGAAAAAAATGTTCATCATCATTTAACTGGTGTTAATGGCGTCCTTGTCCCAGGGGGATTCGGTGCCCGCGGTGTTGAAGGTAAACTGGCCGCGATTAAATACGCTCGAGAAAACTCGATTCCTTATTTTGGAATTTGTTTCGGTATGCAATTAGCAACGATTGAATTTGCACGAAACGTTTGCGGTATCAAAGACGCAACGTCACGGGAATTCGTTGATGAAAAAGAACGTAAGGGACAATTCGTTATTGATTTCATGACTGAACAAAAACACCTAATGCAAAAAGGTGGGACTATGCGCCTGGGATCATTCCCATGCGATATTGCTAAGGGCACAAAAGCGTATGAAGTGTATAAAAGCGAGAAAATTTTTGAACGCCATCGTCATCGTTATGAATTCAACAATCAATTTAAAGATTTGTTAGAGAAAAAAGGATTACGTGCGTCTGGTATTTGTAAAGAACGTAATCTTGTTGAAATCATTGAATTGCCAGATCATCCCTGGTTTGTAGCCGTTCAGTTTCATCCAGAATTTAAATCGACGCCACTTAAGCCTCACCCTTTGTTCCGTAGCTTTATTGAAGCCACATTGGGTAAGAAAGCTAAGAAATCGGCGTTTACTGCTAAAACGAATGTTAAATCATCAAACGTTAAGGCTAACTTGAAAATGAAAGAGAAAGTTAATGCAAGAACGCATTCTTGATTTAGCAAAGTCCGTATTAGAAATCGAATCCAAAGCTATCATCGACAGCGTCCGCTATCTAAATGCGGACTTTGTAAAGGCGGCGGAGTGGATTTTCCAATGCAAAGGTAAACTCGTTGTGACGGGTATTGGTAAATCAGGCCAGATCGCACGAAAGATAGCGTCTACGTTTTCCTCAACGGGAACGCCTGCAATTTATTTGCACCCAGCTGAAAGCTCACACGGTGATTTAGGTATAGTTTCGGAAAATGATATCGTTTTGGCCATGTCCTACGGTGGAGAAAGCTACGAATTAAATACCATAATGACTTATGTAGCTCGCAAAGGGATCAAGCTGATCGCCATGACTGGAAATTTGAATAGTTCGTTAGCCAAAGCAGCTCAGGCCGTGATTTCTGTTCGGGTTGAAAAAGAAGCCTGTCCTTTGCAGTTGGCACCAACGGCTTCAACGACGACGACATTGGCTATGGGTGATGCTTTAGCGATGTCTGTATTGATGCTTAAAGGGTTCACTACTGAAGACTTTGCTCAATATCATCCTGGTGGTAGTTTAGGTTTTAAATTATTAACTCGCGTGAAAGATATTATGCACGTCGGTGATGGGCTTCCTATCGTTAATCTGGACACTGAAATTAAGTCAGTTCTTTCTATCATGACTCATCGAGATGTTCGCGGGTGTGCGGGCGTTGTTGATGCTAAAGGTGATTTAACAGGTGTGGTAACAGACGGTGATATTCGTCGACGTCTAGAAAAAAATCAAAATCCTCTCGATGGACAAGCGAAAGATTTGATGACGTTAAATCCACGCACTATCGATGCCTCAGAACTGGCTGAGAAAGCGCTTTTCATGATGGAAGAGTTTCGTATTCAAATGTTATTTGTTCTTGATAAAAGTTCTGCAAATCCAAGAAAACCGATCGGTTTGCTGCACCTTCAAGATTTGATCAAAGCTAAAATTAAATAGAATTCGATATTGTTTTAAAAGAGATCCCTATCGACCACACTTTGGGGGGGGGCTTCTAATGAAATATTTTGTTTTAGCTCCTTGATTAAGGAATTTCAGACGTTTTAGTAAAGCAAAACTATTTTCAGTTACCTAACTAGTTTCTATTTTTTTATTATATTTATTAATGTAATCCTGATGTTCATCCATCGGGTTTTTTATTTTCAGAGCCTATGTTGCCGAATTTTCTCTAGCGATAAGTCTAGTGTCTGAATAATTTGCCTAACTAATTGGTCGAGTAGCTAGACCATTATCAAAGGGATTTGTTGCCCTCATGTGCTAATTTTTTCACAATAAAACTAATAAGTTGGAAAAATTTAGGACATAACGAGGAATCACGCGCGTGTTAGAAATTCATAAAAAAATGAGTTCAATTAAACTCTTAGCTTTTGATGTCGACGGTGTATTGACCGACAATCACGTTTGGATGAACGAAGTAGGTCAATGGCGCCGAATGTTCTCGGTGCGTGACGGATATGGAATTCAGATGCTGCGTGAGAATGGTTATCAAATGGCTTTCATCACAGGCAGTTTTAGTGATGATGTGCGTGAGCGAGCGCGTGTCCTTAAAATGAATTTCTTCTACGAAGGCAGCTTAGACAAATTGCCAGCGTACGAAGACATCAAATCAAAAACAGGCCTAAAAGATTCCGAAATTCTATATATGGGAGACGACTTGTTCGATCTTCCTTTGATCGAACGTGCTGGCGCGGGAATTACCGTACCCGAAGCCGTTGATAAAATTAAATTACAAGCTGACTACGTCACGACTCAGAGTGGTGGCAAAGGGGCAGTTCGCGAAATCTGTGAAATGGTACTAGCGCATGGATTTTATAGAGGGAAGTTAGCATGAGAAAAATATTTTGTTATTTAGCCGCATTGCTGATGTTAAGCACGACGGCCTATCCAAAAGAAATGATTCAGTTACCGACCGAAGAACTTGCCAGAGAAAGCGTAACGCCAGTATTTGATATTAATGATTCTGTTCGTAATAGAAATATCGTAACTAAAGAAAAATTTGAAGGCGCGATTTTCTATGGCTGGGCACTGACTGAACCTATCGCAAACGTTAGTAAATTAGGCGTATCTGGATACTATCACCGCAATGAAGACGATGCCTACGGTTTGATTTTTATGAAGAATTTTGCCGGCGTTTCACACTACGCGAAACAATTGAATGAACAGTACAAACTTGATTTTACTCGCGCACCAATGCCAGAGGCTAGCTTAATGTTTGATTACAACATAAAGGCGTTCTATGGAAAAATGAGTATTTCAAAAAATACTGTAACTAACTATCACTTCTTTGGTTCATTAGCTGGTGGAATGATCAAATACCAAAATAAAACCTATCCCGCAATTGCGACGGGATTAGGTCAGAAGTTTTACTATGATAAAAACTTGTCGTTCCGTTTTGATTTCAGAGTGTTTTTTAACCAGGCACCGATTCCATTTTTAAAGTGCGAGCCAGGAAAGCATGAGGGTATTAAGAATTCGACAACGGATTCGTGTAATGAGGCCGCTCCTAGCTATTCAGATTTCTCGGAACGATTAACGATTACGTCAGTTATTGATATTGGTGTGAGTTACTTATTTTAGGACTAGGTGAAAAGAAATGAAAAAACTATCGATTGTTTTACTTTGTCTACTGTTAGGATCTTTTTCTAAAGCCCAAGAGGCTGACAACGAAGATCTAGATGTTATCGAGCTTGAATTAGAAAAAGCGAAACCTAAGCCACAGGCTAATAAGAAAACATCTTCGACGTCACAAACCGAAACAAAAGAAAACAACTTTTCGGATTTGGCTACCTTGGTGCCATTTTCTGAAGTTTCTGTTTTGCAAAAACGTTTCTTGCCAAAAACTGGCCGTGGACAAATCTTTGCCGGTTTGTCATTAACTACAAATGACCCTTTCTACAACACGGTGGGTGCGACGTTAAAAGGTAGCTATTTTTTAAGTGAAATGTGGGGAATCGAAATTCAATATTACAATTTAACTTCAAGTGAAGCTAGGGCGACTAAAGAGCTCTATGATGTTCAAAATATTGGAACGGATAGTTTAAGCTACACTAAACAGTATCTGGGAGCCAATGTAGTCTGGGTTCCTATTTACGGTAAGTTAACTTGGTTTAACAAAAAAATTGTTCCATTTGATTTCTATTTTGGTTTGGGTGGTGGTCAAACGACGACTCATACCAAAAGTGGAATTGGAACTGTTCAACTTTCGACGGGACAAATTTTCGCCATTAATAAAAGTTTCGCCATTCGATGGGATTTTAGTTGGAACTTTTTCAGCGCAAAGGCCATCAATGAAGAGGGGGATATAAACAATCTATTCTTCTCAGCAGGAGCGAGTTTCTTCTTTCCGGAGGCTAAATACCGATGAAAAACTTAACCCTTCTACTTACACTCTGTTTTATTTTGTTCTGTGCTCAGTCGTCAGAGGCTAAAACGACTCGTAAGGTAATTAGATCAAAACCGACTTCAGGTATTCGCGATAGTTCGCTCAAGCAGCAACTTTCAAATGCATTGTCGTTAGCGCAGTCGGGGCAATATCAACCGGCGGCTCAAGCGTTATTTAATTTAGTAAAACGAAAAGAATTTGAAAGCGAACGTCCTCAGATTAAATATATATTAGGCAAAATGCTAGTAGCGATGAACTATTCGCAAGTGGCGGCCTACCAATTTGTTGACGTGATTCGATCAGATAATCATCGCTATTTGAAGAAAGCTATTGAAGAACTATCGATCGTTGCCGATGGGTTGGGCGATGATACACTTTTGAATTACGCCGTTTCTAAAGTAGACGTAAATGATTTCCCTGAAAAAAACAAAGACATGATCTATTTCCGTATCGGCGAGATCAAATTAAAAAATAAAAAATTCGAAGACGCCGCCCAAGCATTTAATCGCGTGAATGTCGGTAGCTCGTATAACAATCAAGCTTTGTATTTGAAAGCGTTGTCGTATTTGGAAATGAACAAGCCCGATCCAGCTATTTCAGTATTCCAACAATTATTAGATCATCGTAAAAATAGCGGTGTGACTGATACAAATCGTGTGTCTGCGTTGATGGGTATCGCACGGGCCTTGTACCAAAAGCAAGATTGGGATTCTTCTATCGAAGCCTATTCGAATGTTCCTCGCGATCATTTTTACTGGCATGATGCCTTGTTTGAGCAGTCTTGGGCGATGTTTAGAGGCGCCCGATTTAGGTCGGCGTTGTCTAACTTCCAATCATTGCATTCTGCGTATTACGAAGATTTCTACATTCCTGAATCATTGTTACTAAGAGCCATTGTCTATTTATATGTCTGCAAATATGACGAGATGGAAAAAGTTTTATCTTTATACAATTCGATTTATGAACCTGTACGGTTGAAAGTTAACAGTTTCTTAAATGCGAACTCTGAGCCTGGTAACTACTATTTGGAATTTGAAAAAGCACTTGGTCTAAAGAAAAAAGACGAAGGTGTATTGTACAAATTGCCATATATGGTTTTGAAGAATCTACGCGAAGAAGGTGATATCAAACGTAGTCTAAATTACTTAAAGAAGATCCAAGATGAAAAGAATCGAATCGAAACCAGCGGATCTTTTCGCGTGTCTGGTTTAGGTCAATACTCCGTTCGTGTTTTAAATACACGTATCAAAAATACGAAAATTTTGATTGGCGAGATGGTTAAAGTACACTTACAAAATATGAGTGACGAATTGAAAGATCTGTCGGAACAAGCCAGTTTCATCAATTACGAGCGTTTAAGTTCGAAGAAAGATTCGGCTAAAAAGAAAATAGCGGGCAAAGATCTGCCGCAAATGATCGATTCAAATATCGATCGTGAGTTTTACGTACAAAATGGTTTTGAATTCTATCCATTCAAAGGTGAGTTTTGGTTGGATGAAATTGGTAATTACCACTATTTAGGAACTCAAAGTTGTGAATAAACTAAATATTTTAACATCACTATTCATCCTAACGGCATCGACACCAGTTTTTGCAAAAAAGACTATCGGGGAATTGTTTTCCAACGTGGGATTAGAAAATCGCGGTGGTAAACTATCTAATAGTAATAAAGGCGTTTATTCGATCCCGAAACCAGGCGAAATTAAATTTGAAAACAGAACCGAACATAACTTAGATGCGATTAAGCCAACTAAATCCTATGAAATCATGAATTCGCAGAACCTTTCGGAAATTGCGGAATATGAGAAAATTCTGGATGAACAAATCGCGGAATTATACAAGTTAACTCGCAAGTTCAAAGACTCTGATAAACGAGGGGAACTGTGGGTTCGGTTAGCTGAATTGTACGTGGAAAAAGGCTCGCTGATTGACTATCGACGACAGAAAGAATTTGACGTTCGCTTGCAGCAGTTTAACAAAGGTAAATCTAAAGTTAAGCCGACTTTAAATAACGAAGAAGCGAAGTCATACTTCAAAAAGTCAGTTCAGTTGTACGAATGGTTTCAAAAGGATTTCCCAAATGATCCTAAGATTCCTCAAGCATTATACTTTTTAGGGTTTAACTATTTTGAGTTAAATGAACCCAAAAAGGGGGAAAAATACTATTCTGAATTATCGGAAAAATTCCCAAATAGTTCATTCGTCGATGAAGCTAGTTTTGCTCTGGGTGAGTACAATTTTGAAAACGAAAACTGGAAAGAGGCTTACAAGCGCTATTCTCCGGTCATCAAGAATAAGAAGCATAATTTAAATGCTATGGCGACCTATAAGGGTGCGTGGTGTTTATATCGCTTAGGTAGAAATCAAGAAGCTCTTAAGTACATGGAATACATCATCAAGCTGAATAAACAAGCGAGTGATCGTGATTCTAAAAAGCAGCTAAAAGCGAAACTAGAGGTTGAAGCTCTTAGAGATATCGTTGTGTTCTACGCTGCCGCAGGCGATGCGGATAAAGCATCGGAGTATTTTGCTCAGATGGTCGGAGATCAGTCGTTCTCTTACATTGAAAAGCTGGCCTATTACTATTTAGATAAAGGATATAAAGACGCAGCCCATAGAACTTTCAAGTATTTGATTGATCAACGTCCCACCGATCCAAAAGCATTTGAATACCAATACCAAATCGTTCAAGTGTATTTTTATGCTAAAAATTCACAAACGTTTAAAACCGAACTGTATCGCTGGATTCGTGACTACGGACCGGCTTCGGCATGGTTTAAAGCCAATCAAGCCAATACTGAGTTAACAGAAAATTCTATGAAACTCCGTGAAAAAACGCTGCGAAATTGGACTTTGCAACAGCATCAAACGGCGCAAAATTCACGAACGCCTAATTCGCAAAAACTGGCAGCTGAAGGCTATCAGTTGTACTTAAATGAATTTACAAATTCACCTCAAACGGCTGATATGCATTTCTATTACGGTGAGTTGCTGTACGATAGCAAAAAATTTGATGAAGCTGGAATTCAATATAAATGGATTGTGGATAATGCGCCGGAAAGCAAGTTCTACGAAAATGCAGCGACAGCATTGCTAATTTCAGTGGAAAAAAGTTTGCCTGACGAAAAAGATTTGGCTCAAAGAAACACGAAAAGTTTAGAACCAATTCCTTTGAGCCCAACGGTCGATCGTTTTTTGAAAGCATCAACGTGGTATTTAGAGAAATTGCCTAATTCGAAAAAAGCGCCAGAAATTAAATTCAGACAGGGTCGCTTGATGTATCAATACAATTATTTCGAAGACGCATCTAAAATATTCCGCGAGATCGTTCGGAAATATCCAAATACTAAATATGCTGAGTACTCGGCGAATCTATTGCTTGATATTTACAACTTGAAGAAAGACTACGGCGGCCTGGAAATGGCGGCGACCGAGTTATTGAAGAATGAAACACTCGCTGGAACAAAAGCAGGACAAGAGATTAAAGAAGTTCTGGAAAAAGCTAGCTTCAAAAAAGGGCAGGATTTAGAGCAAGACAAAAAATATAAAGAGAGCGCGGATGTGTTCACTGCATTTGCTCAGCAAAATTCAAAGTCGAATTTAGCTATCACGGCGTATTTCAACGCCGGCGTTAACTACGAGAAATCGGGTGAAAATGAAAAAGCCAAGAATGCGTACTTGCAAGTGTTGGCGTCGAAACAAGATAATAAAGATCTTAAAGATAAATCGAAGTTATTCGTCGCTAAGTTGTATCAAGAAGCAGCTTTGTTTGATGAATCGATTAAGCTTTACAAGCAATTAGTGGCTGAAGCAAAAAAACCAGAGAACGCGAAAAATTATATCTACAATATTGCGGTAATGAAAGAGGCCATGGGCCAATATCAATCCGCAATCAAAGACTATGAAACGTACTCTGAGTTAATTAAAGGTTACAAAGAACGTTTGGAAAACATGTTTCAGTTGGCTGAACTTTATAGAAAAACGGAAGCATGGTCGAAAGCACAAGCCAAGTACATGGAGTATATCGATAGTGGAGCACCACAAAGCGAAAAATTCGTGGAAGCTTTATATTGGATTGCGTTTGTTCATAATCGTAAAGGTTCTAGTCAAGCCTATTCCTACGAAGACCGCTTGATTGCGATGCAAAAACGTCTAGGTGGATCGACGGGTGGTAAATGGGCGGCGATTGTTAAACTGCGCCGCTCAAAAGATACGTATCATGATTTCACTGAAATTAAAATTCCGGCCAATCCTGAAAAGCAAAAGAAAGCCGTGGATGAAAAAGTGGGTTTGCTGAATAAATTAAATAAAGAACTGAATGACGTTGTTAAATTAAATCATCCAGATTCTATAGTTAGTTCGTTAAGCCTGTTAGGCGATGCAAATGAACACATGGCGAAAGCCATTTTGAATTCACCATTGCCTAAAGGTTTAGATGCGGCGACGGAAAAACAATACCGTGAACAGTTACCTAAATTAGCGGATCCGTTTAAATTGCGCGCGCGTGACAGTTATAAATTGGCGTTAGAACGAGCCTGGGAATTTGAATCGTACAATGAAGACTACCTAAAAGCCCTAAGATACATGAATGCTGTGGATCCTGTGAAATACTACTATTCGGACGAAATCAAACAGGATGTTCGCTTCATTAACTGGATGGCATTATGAGAAAAATTTTTATTAGCGCATGTGCTTTGAGTCTGTCGTTAACGTTAGTGAATTGCTCAAGCAAATCAAAAAATGGTGGAAGTTCGCAAGAGCCAGAGACGACTAGTGCGCAATCAGGTGTCTTGATCGAAGAGGCGCAAAGCGGTCATGGTAAAAAAGGGGCTTCGGCTCCTAAATCACAAACTCCGGTAACTACGGTGGCGGCTCCTCAAAAAGCAAACTCAGAGGCGTCGATTTACACGCAATTAAATCTGCAGGTTAAAAATCAAGATGATGAAGGTATCTTGAAAGAAGGCTCGGCCATTTTGATGAAGAATCCAAATGATATAAAAGCGATTAATGCGATGGCGATGGCTTATTACAAACGTGGACAATACCCGCTAGCGAAAAGCTTGTTGTTACGAGCGCTAAAAATAGAATCTGGAGCCTATGAAGTTCATTCTAATTTGGGTGTTGTTCAATTAGCGACGGGTGATAAGTACGATGCGCTTAAGAGTTTTAAGAAAGCGATTGAGCTAAATCCGAATGATTACGTGAGCGCAAGTAACGCCGGTTCATTGTATGTGTTAGAACAAGATTTTGAAAAGGCAGTTGTTGTTTTAGATATTGCTTACAGCAAAGGATATCGAAATGCGAAAGTGCTAAGTAATTTTGGTGTCGCACTGACTGCGACAGGAAAATATGAAAAAGCCGACAAGATTTATCGTGAAGCTTTGAAAGAAAATAGTAACAGCAAAGAAGCATTGTTTAATCATGCTATTTTATTGATACAATTTTTAAAGAAGAATGATGAAGGACTTGAGATCGTAAAAAAACTTAAGTTCCTTGGTATTCCCGAAGAAGGAAGAAAGCGTTTACAAGATTTGCAAGCCATGGCGGAGAAGAAATGATGAAGAATCAAATTGTACTACTTATGTTTCTAGCTTTGTTCATAGTTGGACCTTCGTTGGGCTTCGCTCAAAGCTCAAGCGTGACTAACAAATCTAACTATGTAAAAATTAAAGATAAAAAAGCAACTTTGAATTTCGAAGATGAACTTGTTGAGGGTTCGACACAGAAACCAGAGTTATTTTATTTGTTTCAGAAAAAGAACTTTAACTACAAAAGGCTGATAAAGTTGAGAGAAAATTTTCTTCCTGAGCTTAGAAATAATGCAGAGAACGTGCAGCGGGTGAGGAGTTCTAATTGAAGCAACCCATAATTCTTCGCGTATTCAAATCTAATCAGCTAAAAGAGGTCAAGCAATTTGACATAGATCAGATTGTTGTGGGAAGTAATCAGGATTCTCAATTAAATTTAGTTGATGATGCTGTTTCGCCAATTCACTGTTTAATTGAAAAGCGTGATTCCGGTTATTATATTTGTGACCTTGGTTCTAAAAGCGGAACATTCAAAAATGGACAAGCGATATTAGATGAACCGGTTGCATCAGGCGATGAATTAATCATCGGTCCATTTAAAATCGTATTTTCAGTTGGTGTACCCAAACCTGTAGGTCAGCCAAAAGATATTGATAAAACTGTTACCATTCCCATTGGTAGCACCGAAAAAATCAACGCTATCCGTGATGACAAGACTCAAGCCGTAGAAAAAGTTCTTGATGACGATAAAACTCACAGCGAACAAAAGGCGCCGGTAGAAAAAATTCCGCCACGTCCCGCTTCGGTTTCTCAGGTTAAGAAGCCAGAAATTGCATCGCAAGATTTTCAACGTCCGGCATCTAAAAAGAAGAAATATTCATTTGCTCCCGCAGGTGAGATCAAAGATTTAAAATCCTACTTGTCGCCAACTCGCGGTAGTTTAGTTGAAGTTAATTTAGCTTGGAACGAGCGAATCATTCAAACTTATCACTATCGCAATAAAGGCGTGTTTAGAACGAGCATGTCGCAAGATAAAGGTATCTTTTTACCAGCACCTTCAATTCCTGCGAATTGGCCACTGGTTGATATTGGTGCCCAATTAAAAGTTTTGGTTCCAACAGGTTCTGAAATTGAAATCATCAATACAAAAGCGTCGATGAAAGAAGAGGCACTTGTTGCCTCAGGTAAAGCCATCCGTATGGCGCAGGGAACTCAAGTTCGTGTTGATCAAAGTGAATTGTTGAGTGTTAGACTGCCTGATAAAAATTTAAGTCTGTATGTGCGATTTGTTGAATCGACTCCAGTGGTACCATTTGCACCACTGCTGTTGTCGAGTTCAGAATTGGGCAGCTTGCTTATTTCCGTTATTATTTCAGGGATGTTGGCATTTTACGTGGCAACAATGACTTCAAAATTCCAACCCCAGCAAGAAGAGAAATCAACGTATACAGCCCAAGTTATATTTAATGAAAACAAACAGAAGGAAGAAAAAATTCCTCCTCCGACTCCGAAACCACCGCCTCCGCAAGAAAAACCAAATCCACCGCCGCCACCAGAGCCTCCAAAAAAGGTGAAAATGGCTGACGAGAAAAAAGAAGCGACGAAAAAAGGCGATTTAACTACGGCGAACAAAGCACAAAGTGCGCAGACGGCAAGAAAAGCGGTCGAAGTTGCGCCGAAGCCAGATGCTCAAAATCGCCCTAAGAAATTTACATCGGTTAAGCAAGGTGGCGCTGTTAAGATTGGTCAGGCTGCTGGCGCAAATGCACAGAGTGCGCAACCTAAAGACGTAAATAAAATGGGTCTATTCAGTACATTCGGAACTGGTGGTGTGCGATCTAAATTGGATCAAGCGTACCAAGGAGCCGGAGATATTTTAGGTAATGCCGATAAAGCGACCGGTTCTACGGGTATGGCAGAAAATCGTGAGGGCGATGATTTAGGTTCAAAATTCAAAGATACAGGCGCTGGCGGAAAAGGGACCGCGACAGAAGGTATCGCGGGAATTGGAACTAAAGGTCGCGCGGGTGGAACAAGTGCTTACGGTAGTACGGAAGGTTTCGGCGATAAAACATCAGTGGCGATTCAAGCGGGTGGTTCTGAAGAAGCCTTCGAAGGATCCATCGATAAAGAGGCCGTTCGTCGTCGTATCAAGCACAACTTGAATTTAATCAGAGGCTGTTACAATCAAGAATTAAATCGACTGGATAAATCAGGTCGGCGAGTTCTGGAAGGTAAAGTCGTTCTGAAGTGGGATATCGTAGATAAAGGTGTGGCTAAAAACGTACGCGTTTCAAACACAACATTAAACAACAGTGCGATTGAAAGATGTATAGCGGAGCGTCTGGCAACAATTGTGTTCCCTGATCCGCCGGATGGTACAACGGCAGAAGTGTCGTACCCATTCATATTTAAAAATGAGCAATAAGATTTAATAATTTTTTAGGAGGATACCTTGAACCCGATACAACAATGTGACCCAAGTAACTTTATTGCCCGTGCTTTCTGTGAGGGCGGATGGGTAATGTACGTAATCGCCGTATTTGCGATTTTAACTGTGTTCTTAGTAGTAGAGCGTATGATGAAACTCAACACACTACTTGTGAACAAAAAAGATTTTTCAGATATCATTTACAGAATGGTAATCAGTGGTGATATTCGCCAAGCAATTGCTTATTGCGATCAACGCCCATCTCCTATCACGAACACGGTAAAAGCGGGTTTAGTGCAAGCATTGAATAAACGCCCCGATGAGGAAGTTCAAGTAGCGATGGATGCCGCCGTATTAAGGGAAATGCCAAAGATTGAAGGTTGGACAGCGTTCCTGGCCGTGTTTGGTAACGTAGCCGTACTTGCGGGTCTACTGGGAACCATCATTGGTATGATCGGTTCGTTCCGTGCGGTTTCTGAAGCGGACAATGCAACGAAAGCTCAGTTACTTTCACAAGGTATTTCGCATGCCTTAAATTGTACGGCATTCGGTCTATTAGTTGCGATCGTAGCCATTGTTTCATACGGTATCTTCCAACATCAAATTCAAAAAACTGAAAATGAAGTTGTTGAAACAAGCATGTCTCTTTTGAACTTAGTGGTAGCTAACAGAGATAAAATAAAGGACTAATTTAAATGGCTCAAATTGATGGTGGCTCGGGAGGCAAACGAGCGGTCAGTGTAGAATTGAATCTAGTACCGTTCATCGACTTGATGAGCGTTCTGATTACATTTTTATTGATCACGGCTGTTTGGACACAAGTTTCGATGATTCAGATCGGTAGTTCACTCTACGCCAAGAAAGATGATTCGAACCAACCGCCTCAATTAACACCCAATGCTGATGTGGCTTTGAAGGTGGATGTTAAATTAGACGGCTATGTTTTGACGGTAGGAACTCAAATTATCTCATTACCGAAAGTAAATGCTGCGTATGACTTTCCGGGTTTAGTCGCGCAACTTCAGCGCGTAAAGCAATTATATCCTGAAAAATTAGACGGGATCGTAAGTATGTCAGACGATGTTCCTTATGAAAATTTGATTAATACAATGGATCAATTCTTAGTTGCCGGATTTCCAAATATTTCTATTGCCACTGGAGGGCCGAACTAATGCCAATTCGTAAGCCAGGTGAACGTTTTCGTTATCACCGCATTCTAAGCCGCAGAAAAGGCAAACGATCAGTAACTGCGTTGCTGTCATTGACGGCAATGGTAGATATGTTTACGGTTCTTGCGATTTTCCTTTTGCAAAATTATAATGTAAAAGATTTTATCGTTTATACTCCTAAAGAAGTTGTTCTTCCTAAAGCTCAATCAATTAAAGAGTTAAAACCAGCATTCGTAATTACAATTTCAAATAAAGAAATTCTTTTAGATAAAACAGCCGTAATTTCATTTGATGAGGTTAAAAAACAAACAGAATGGCTCATTCAGCCATTGTTTGATCAACTTCAGCAAGGATTGCTAAAATCAAAGCAAGATTACGAAAGCAAACTTCAAAGCCAGCTTAAAAATGTTGTGGATAATGCGCGGGGCGAAAAAGAAGATGATCCATTCGCGTGGAAAAAAGTCACCATTCAATCAGATAAAGATATCGACTTCTTAACTGTTAAAAAGGTTATGTACACGCTGTCTGAAGCCGGAGCAGGCGAAATTAACTTCGCCGTGATCAAGAAGACCGAAAAAGAAATTGCCCAATAGTTAGTTCACCACTAGTATCCTGGCAGGCATGAAGAACACCAAGAAAATTCTTTTTTCACTTTTGCTTATCTTCATTTTGGTTGAAGTCATTTTCGTATTCCCACAGCAAATCGAAAAGCTGGATCGCGAATCAATGGAAGCATCTGGCGATCAAAAAAAGGAACGAGTCGAACAAAAAATGAAAGGCGTCCACTTGGTGGAATCGCAAAAGGGCGCGCGCGATTTTGAATTGCATGCCGAGAAAGCCCGTGGTTATCAGCAAGAGGGCGACTACTTCTTAGATAAAGTAAAAGTACAATTCTACAACTTGGAAGCTAATGATTTCACGGTTACGGGAAATGAAGGCGAAGTCGATGGAAAAACTAAAAATATTAAAATTAAGGGCAACGTAGTTACCAAGTCTGCTAATGGTTACACGTTCTATACCGACGAAATTTTTTATAACTTTGCATTACGTAAAATTATTTCGCCGGGAAAAATTAAAATGATTGGTCCATCCGACGACCAGGGCGAAGGTTTGAAATTAGATGGTTACAACATGCATATTCTTGTTGATATCAATGAAATGAAGATTTTCAAAGATATCACCGCTTTTAAGCCGATGAGCTCAAGTCAAAACCTAAAAATAACAAGTGAGATGGCGACATTCAGCGGTAAAAGCAGCGAGGCTCATTTTGAAAATAATGTCGTTTTAAATTACGGCAGTATGTTAATTAAGGGACCAGATTGTTATTTTATTTATTCCGGAAATATGAAAAATTTAGATCGCATTACCGTTAAAGGCGGAGTTGAGCTGACTGATAAGAAGCGCCGTGCAACGAGCCAAGATCTGGTGGTTGACGTGATGAAAGCGACGCTACGGTTCACGGGCAATCCTAAAATTTATCAGGATCAGGACGAGATCGCAGGTGAGGAAATTCTTCTTCTAGAGAATGGAAAACGTTTGAAAATTCAAAAAGTGAAGGCCTCGGCGACCCAGAAATAACCTCGCTATTTGTCCCTATTTCGCCCCGTTTTCAAAGAACGTGGGCAAAATTTGACTTATCCCGTGTTTCGATAATAAAATTAAACGTATGAGCGTTTTAAAGATTGAAGGACTTGCTAAAACCTATAAGAAAAGAAAGGTCGTTGATGACGTATCTTTTTCTATTTCGTCGGGGCAAGTTGTTGGATTGCTGGGGCCGAATGGTGCCGGTAAAACCACTTCATTCTACATGGTCGTTGGTATCGTAGCACCGGACAAAGGCAATATTACATTGGATGATTTAGCCATTACCAAAGATCCCATGTATAAACGCGCTCGAGTCGGACTAAGTTATTTGGCCCAGGAACCAAGTATTTTTAGAAAACTATCTGTTGAAGAAAATATTTTGGTGGCTCTGGAAGCCCATGGCTTAGATTCGGTGAAACGCCAAGAAAAACTAGAGAGCTTGTTGAATGAATTTCGTATTCAACATATTCGATCTAGTTTTGGGTTTTCTTTATCGGGTGGTGAACGACGTCGTGTGGAAATTGCACGTGCCCTGGCTGGAAGTCCTAAATTTATATTATTGGATGAGCCCTTTGCGGGGATCGATCCTATCGCGGTAAATGATATTCAGAATATTATTAGGGATTTAAAATCTAAGGGAATCGGAGTCCTGATTACCGACCATAATGTGCGAGAAACCTTGGGGATTTGTGATTATGCCTATATACTCAAGGATGGAAGGATTCAAGTGAGCGGGTCTAGTGAGGAAATCACTAATAGTGAAATCGCTCGCAAATTCTATTTAGGCGAAAACTTTAAACTGTAGTTGGAGAAATAATGGCTCTTAAGCAAACCATGAGTTTGGGGCAAAATCTAGTTATCACGCCGCAATTGCAGCAGGCGATTAAGTTGCTTCAAATGTCACGTTTGGAATTAGAGTCTAACGTTCGTTCTGAATTGGAAGAAAATCCAATTCTAGAAGAATCTGAAATTTTAAAAGACGACGATTTACAGCGCACTAAAGAAGTCGCCGAACGAATGGAATCTAGCGAATCAGAAGCTCCTGAAAGCGTCGGACAAGACCCTCAAAAACAAGACGAATTCGAATGGGAAAGTTATTTCGAAGCCAACCAGAAGCCGCCACAGTCTGGAATGAGTGGCAGCGAAGAGATCATGAATTATGAGAATGTAATTCGTGCTTATGAAACTCTACATGATTATTTATACTGGCAAGTTAAGATGGGCGGATTCGGCGAGCATGAAGAGCGTGCGGCTGATGCATTGATTAGCTATGTTGATGATGATGGTTATATTAAAACTCCACTTGAACAAATCGCAGCAGAGGAAAATATACCAATTGAAGACCTTCAAGACACCCTGTCACTGATTCATGAATTTGATCCTCCTGGTGTTGGCGCACGTGATTTAAAAGAGTGTATGTTAATCCAAGCTAAGCATTTGGAAGAGGATACAACTGATCTAGTTTTCATGATTAACAATCATTTAAAAGATTTAGAGAAAAAAAACTTCGATGGTATCGCTAAAGCGTTAAATAAAGACGTTCGCGAAGTTATCGAAATGTGTAAAATCATTTATTCGATGGAACCTAAACCAGGACGTGCCTACGCTCCTCAGGATACTCATTACGTGACTCCGGATGTATATGTCTACAAAGTGGGTGAAGACTATTCAGTATCGTTGAATGAAGATGGTCTGCCACGGTTAAAGATATCAAATTTTTATAAAAATCTTTTAAAAGACGGTTCGAATAAAAAAGATAACGAATACATTCAAGAAAAATTGAAATCGGCGATTTGGTTGATTAAATCCATCCACCAAAGACAAAGAACAATCTATAAAGTTTCTGAAAGTATAGTTAAGCATCAGCGTGATTTCTTTGATAAAGGCGCTGGTCATTTGAAACCAATGATTTTAAGAGATATTGCTAATGATATCGGAATGCATGAATCGACGGTCAGTCGTGTGACTACGGCTAAATACATGCACACTCCGCAAGGTATTTATGAATTAAAATATTTTTTCAATTCTGGTATTTCAAGCACGACTGGCGGCGAAGCACTGGCTAGTGAATCTGTGAAGTTAAAAATCAAAGATCTTGTTGGCAAAGAAAATCCGAAAAATCCTTTGTCGGATCAAAAGATTGCTCAGATGCTTGAAAAAGATGGAATTCAAATCGCGCGAAGAACCGTGGCAAAATACAGAGAAATTTTAAAAATTCTTCCTTCAAGCCAGAGGAAGAAAGTTTATTAGTTAATTGCTCTAAAGATATCGTTACGAATAGTGCGCAAAATGAATTTCAATACCCGGCATCAGTCCAGTGTAAGTAATTAAAACCTAAAAAAAAGTTCAAAATTCAGTCAAACTTAAGAAATCATGAGAACCATAAAAATTGTTTTTCTATCTTTAGTTTTGTCTGTCTGCTTATTTGCGCAAACTCAAGCGCCGGCAACAGAAAATAAAAAACGAGTTTCGCTCGACCGCTCATTAGAGCCCTCGGTTTCTGAGGAGATTAGTTCTCTATTTGAAAATGTCGTAGCTGTACAACGTAAGGCGAAAGTTAAGTCGGGCAAGTTTATATTTGCTCCGTATTTATCATTCGACTTCTCCGATTCACCGCAGACGATGTACGCAGCAAATTTGAATCTGGGGTATGCCGCTGGCGAGTTTTGGGAAATATACTTTAATTACGTTCCTGCGTACGTTAACAATGAGCGAAGTATTTCTAAGAAAGTAAGACAGCTGCCGGCCTATCCAGACGGTACAGTTCCCTTCTTGTATGTGGAGAAGGCAAAGAATTCTTATGGCATCGAAGTTAACTGGGTCCCAGTATACGGTAAAGATTCTTGGGGACCATACGGTATCGTTCGTTCTGATACATTCTTAAATATTGGTTTTAGTCGAATTAACTATGAAGTGCACAACGCATATAAAACAAAATTAGCTTTAGGAAAAACGTTTTTCATTTCTGATTACTGGAACTTAAGACTGCAAGCGGGTGGTTCTTTCATGGAAACGTTTAATCAGGACAAAAAAGAAATCATTGTGATCGGGTTATTAGAGGGCGGATTCGTTTACTATTTTTAATACTTAAATTTTTAATAAGAGGAGTTTTATAAATGTTTATTTTCGATTCATTAGGAATTTTGTTTAAAGAAGGTGGCGCTACGGCCTTCTTTATCGTGGGCAGTGGTTTGGCTTTGATTATCTTAGCGATCACAAAAATCAACTACTTGTATTTCCGTTTACGTCCAGCTGGTGACAACAATCTGAAAGAAATCAGTAAACTAGTTTTGAAAAAGGAATACACAACGGCAATTCAAGTTTGTAATGGAGCTAGAAACGTTCCTGAGTTCGACGTGATCAAATCGGGTTTGATGGCGGTGGATGGTGGTCGTGAGGCGATGAAATCATCTCTAGGTTCAGCGGTCGTGGAAGTAATGAAGAACTGCGAGAAAGGTATTCAGTTTATCGCTCTGATTGCCAGTGTGGCTACGTTACTTGGTCTATTGGGTACAATCTCGGGTTTGATGAAAACGTTTGCCGCACTAAAAGATATCGATCCTGCAAAAAAAGCAGAATTGTTAGGTACTGGTATTTCGGAAGCGATGGTAGCGACTGCGGCCGGTCTGGTTGTCGGTATCTCGGCTATGGTGGTTCATACGCTGTGTACACAAAAGATCGACCAAATTGTTGGTCAATCTAAGAAAACAGGTTTCGATTTAGTTACGCTAGTAGAGCAAAGCGAAAGATCATGAGTTTAGAATTTGCGGATTTACATCGTAGACATACACCGGAGCCAGAACTGGTTCCGATATTGGATGCACTAACGTGTATCATCTTCTTTTTGATGTATACGACTACTTTTATGGAATTGACTAGTTTGACGTTGCCTCCGTCTGCGGTGAGTGTCGTTTCAAAGAATGATCAAAGTAAAAGTGTCCCCGTTATTCCAAAACTATTTATAGATGTAGTAGATCAAGAGATCGTAGTGAAGCTAAAATGGTCTGGAAGCACTCCAGGCAGCACTGTCAAAAAGGTATCGCGGAACAAACCAGATCGTTATTCGCAATCTTTACAAAAAACTGTAGAGGATGTCGTAGCTGATTTCGCCAAGAAGTTTCCTGAAGAAAAATCTTTGCAAGTAGCAGTCGCCGAACGCGGGACGTATCAAGAGTTAATTTCGGTTATGGATGGAGTTACGAAATCTGTTCCCGATGTCGTTTTGCTTTCTCCCGACGATGTGAAACATATGAACGAGGATGACAATGGATCTTGATAGTTTAGAAAATACACGAAGATTTCCATTACAACTGCAACTAGCGCCGATGATCGATATCTTCGTATTGATTATCGTGTTCTTATTAAAATCGACAATCGTAGCCGACGTTTCTATTGTTTTTCCAAGGGAAATGCATCCACCTATGTCTAAAAGTAAAGACAGCTTGGAAACATTTCCAGAAGTCGTTGTTACCGAAACAGAACTTATAGTCGGTGTTATTCATGAAAATATAAATCTAGCTGACATAGAGAAGCTGGGTGAAGATCGCATGGTCGAGCTCAAAAATAAAGTTGAGCAATATGCTAAAACTAAGGATGAAAAAGTTCGTTCGCAAGCGACACATGTGAATTTAATTACATACCGTGGGAACAACTATAAAAATGTCTTTTCATCTGTAAAATTCTTACGCAAAATTGGGTTTCAATCCGTTGCGTTTATAGCTGAAGGGGAAGGTCAATGACCTTGCTAAAGTACGTTATCATTTTTTTAATTTTATCGATTGCGGGCCAAGTGAATGCGCAGAGCTTGCTTAAAAATATTGAACTTCTTGAAAAGAATTCAGATGACGTAGCTATCCGTATTTTAATTAGAAAGAATTTTAAAAAGAAACTTACAGTAAAAGAGTGGTTCGAGATCAGAAAAATTTTGGTAAGGCGCCCCAAGGTAGGTTTTGATGCCATCGCCGCCTGGGATCGCCAGCTATCTTTGAAGTCTACCGTTTTAGAGAAAGAATCGGACACAGTATTTAGATTCCTAGAGAAAGCCGATGAAATGGCTTTGAACAAAGATTTTGAAAAAAGTTTCGAAATGTATCAGCGGGCAGCCAAATATCTAAGAACGTCAAATAAAGGCCGTATTCCTAAAGGAAATCAGCAAATTTATTTGAATATTTTGCATCAAATGGCGCGAACGTTGTACGCGCAAAAACGTTTCCGTGAATCGATGGATGTCTATACGTGGATTCCGCCGGTTTACCCACAAATTCGTCAGGTACTATTCGAAAAGATGTGGGCAGCATTTAGAGCGGGAAAATATGACATGGCTTTGGGCGCAATTGCTTCGCAGCAGTCGGGATTCTTTTCTGAATTTTTGCATCCTGAAAGCTATCTATTAAAAATTTATATTTTTAAACGTTTATGCCGTAAGAAAGATTTGGCGTTTACAATTGAAGCAATCAAGCAGTATTTGGCTAGCTTGAAAAATGGTAAGTTCAATTACTTAGAATGGGCGAAATCAGATTTGTATTACATGTCGTTGGCTCAGCTAGTGGAGTCAAGTAATAACAATTCCAAAGCGCAACTACAGATAGTTAATCAAAAAGACCGTGATGACGAAATTAAACGAGTGACGGATTCATTGAAGATTCGATTCAAGGCCTATCGCCCAACTTTACAGGCTCAACTTGAACGAGTGTATGGTTATGCCTCACTCGCATTAAGCAATGACCAAGAGTTCTTGAAACCGTTGTCTGACTTGCCAGAAGCAAAGATTTTAGAGAAAAAAGGTTTCGAGCTATGGCCTGCCGGTGATGCAGAAGAATGGTTAGATGAAATCGGAAGTCACGTTTATATCGGATCTTCGCAATGTAAAACAGAAAACATGCCCGCGCCACCACCAGAGACAACTAACCAATGAAATCACTAGGGAAGCTGTTACTAAAAATTTCATCAGGAATTTTGATAGGCGCGGTCGCCCAAGGCCAAAACGCGGCTCTCCCGGTCGCTCCAGCGCGAAATCCCGCGCAATCGGCGCCAGCTCAGGTGCCTGCGGCGGGAACTCCGGCCGCGGCTAAAAAGCTGGATAGTGCTGGATTGAAGAATGAAGATTCGATGAAGAAACCAGAAGAACTGGTGAAAGCATCAAATCCGAAATCTAAGAAAGAGTCTTTATCATCAACAGAGTTAAGCAACGAAGACCCTTCAAAATTAGAAAAACAAATTAAAGCGATTCAGCTTATTTTGCGAAATGAAAAAGACAGAGTTAAAAAAATTAATCTGTATTTACGTTTAAGTTACCTTCACGTATCTATAGCTAAAAAATATGGCGTAAAGAGAGTTAAAGGTGAAAAAGTTAGTGCTATTGAAGCTAAACATCTAGATGAGGCAGAAAAAATTCTGTCATTCTTGCTGAAAAACGTAGAGAACAATAAACGTATGTTGTCGACCCTATATAACATTAAAGGGTTAGTTGCCTATGAATTGGATCAACCAGAAAAGACGGTTGAAAACTTTTTAAAATCAATTGAATTAAACAATAAGAATTCGCAGGCCGAAGTTATGTCGATTTTTATCGGCGAATATTATTTCGAAGTAGAAAAGTACGACGATGCGATTAAGTTCTATCAAATGTTTTATCCGCGTATGAACAAGACGCAAAAAGCATTGAGTGACTACAAGGTGGCTTGGTCATATTTAAATAAAAAAGAAATCGATAAGGCAGAACACCAATTCATCAAAATCATCAAAGAACAGCTGGATCGCGGAATTGCGGAAGATTCGTTCAAAGACTTAGCGTTTATTTTGACTCAAAATAAAGATGAATCTGTCTTGATCAATAAAGTTAACGGATTTTTATCGAATCCGGGTTTAAAAGGTCGCCTGTATTACTATTGCTTACTTTTCTTCCTTCAAAACTCTAAAGGTGAACCAAAAGAGATGGTATTCAAAGAAGTTCTTACAATTCAAAAAGATCCGTTAGAAATTCTAAAAATCATGAGTTTAAAAGTTAGTTTCGAGAAAAAAGATATTCCATCGCCATCGATGGTCAATGCGATTTTGAACTTGGATAAACGTTTAAGTCTGGCAAAAAAGGAAGTGAAAGCACAGTTCTTTAAAAATGATGCGTTCCAATTAGAAGACGATTCCGAGTTTAATATCAGAACTCATATCGATGCGTATGCTGGTCGCCTAAAAACTGAAGAAAATATGCCGAAGGCGCAACTAGGTGAATTGGCCGTAAAATTGATCGGAATCCATATGAACTGGTTCCCGATGTCTAGGAAGCGCGTTCTGCTGTATCATTTGTGGATCGACACGTGTGTGGATTTAAGAAATTCGCCGTGTTTATTTAACTTAGAGACACGATTTAAAAATGAAAAAGATTCTTCTGAATCACGCGAGTTTTTAAAGAAAATTCAAATCGAAATCTTGGCATTGTATGACGATGCTTATGAGAAAGACAAAGTTAAGCATAAAACAGCGTTTATCGGCCGTTTAAAAACATTTATCCAAGCCTTCCCAAATGATCCGTTAGCACTACGAAGTCAAAAACGATTGTTCGGCATTTTATTCACGGAAAAGAACTACGCAGAGGCATTGCCAATCGGTGAAGCGATTTTTAATGGCGAAAAGACAACCGAAAATGCGCAGAAGGTTCTTTTGATCTTCTTTGAATTGCAAAGATACGCGGATGTCCAAAATCATCCGGTTTACTCGACTTTTTCATCGCCGGAAATTACGGAAGTTAAACGGGAAGCCAGTTTGAAATCGGCGATGTTAAATTCTAATGCAGGTAATTTTCAAAACTATGAAAATGATATCAAAGCCTATTTGAAAACTAATCCGTCAGAAGAAAAAGCCGCTCTTGTTTACACAGATTACTTTAAAAAGCTTGTTGAGTTAGGGCAATTCGAAAAGCTAGATCAAGAATGGAAAGCCTTACCATCGACAATCAAAGCACGCCCGTCATTTAACTCGATCCGTTCGCAATTCTTTGATCAGAGTTTGAATACCGGAAACTTATATTTGCTTCCAACATTCTGGATCTACGGTACAGATAAAAATATGAACTATCAAGTTCTGCTGAACCGTACGATTCATAATCAAAAACTAACAGCAGTTGATTATGCGGAACTAGAGAAGCAGGATCAAGATAAGCGATTATATTTATTAAGTATCGTCGCGTACACTGATCCTGAATCTGTTCATGCTCACTTAATTGCGAAGCCAAAAATGTCGGTGGATGAAAAACGTTTGGCGTACACAACATTACTATTAACTTATAAGCAACTAACGCCGATGCTTAATTCTGAACAAGTGAAAATGTTCAAAGAATTCGTTTCTGAATTGTCTCAGGAAGACAAAGAAGTGGCGATCGAGAAAAATATCAAGAACATGATTTTCCCAAATGCGAAAATGAACCCTAAGACTTATGAAAGCTATGTTGTAAACAATGTCGACAATGTAAAATTCTTAAGAACAAAAGTGTTAAAAGCGGTGACATCAGCGACTTCGAAACAAAAGATCCGATTGCTTGAAAAAATGGCCGATGTGGAAACAAAAATGGCTGAATCTATCAAAAAATCGCCGGTCCCGGCAGGCTTGTCAGAGGCCCAATTGAAAGAGTATCAAGGTGGTTTAGCGGAAATGGCCAAAGAGTATGATACTCAAGCCGAAAGTTTTAAAAAAGCAAAAGTTGAAATTGAAGCAAAATTGAACAAGGACATTGACGACGAAAAGAACAGTCTACTACCGATGAAGACGGCTGAAAGTTGGACAGTGACTCAGAATGAGAACTTCAAAAAACTACAACCGATTTATGAGAAACTTTCTGTAAAAGCTAGTATCATATTCTTAGATAACTTACTTTCAAGTAAGAAGATTGATACGGCAGAATACTACAGTTTAAAAACATGGGTATTCTTCAAGACGGGGATGTCGGAAGCACACAGAAAGTTATATAGAGCTGAACTGGAGTCAACAGGACAGCAGGCATTAATAGACAAATGGAAGGCGATACCATGAAACTAATTTCATTACTAGTTTGTCTGGTGCTAGGAACATCATACGCCGTTGCACAAGATGGCGATGGCGGGCTGGAATCATTATCTTTACCAGCGGATGAACCAAAAGCAGCGGCCCCAAAAAAGGAAGGCACGGAGTTATCACTGCCAACGGGTAATACTGCGACATCCACGGTTAGTAAGTCATCAACTGGTGGATCACTAGGAAAAAAGGAAAATGTTGGTGCAATTTTGGATTTCGAAGGTGAAGTCATCGAGGGTGAGCGCCGCAGACCCGATCTATTCTTGCAGATTTCAATTGATAATATTAAATTTGATTCATTGATCTATAATAGAGACGATTTTAACGATTACTTAGAAGTAGATAGGAAAAGTCGTACGCGATTTTTAAAGATGAAATAATATGAAAGTAATTCTATTTAAAAAAGGGAACAGAGAAATAGGCCGATTGATTCCTGACAAGCGCACAATGCTTGTTGGTCGCGCTCCTGTTTGTGATTTGGTTATTCGTAAGGAAGACTTAAAGCCAATTCATTTTACTATTGAGTGGATGGGTGAAGGTAATTTCGATCCTTACGTTGGTTTTTGGTCTATCGTTGATATTTCTCAAAAAGACACCAGCGCGGGGAAAGACTCCTATAGCGGTGAAGCGATGATTCTAACTGATTCGCCAACAAAAATTGGCGATTTTGATATTTCTATTGATGAAGAAAAATTGGCCGCATCACCAATCTCTAAAGGGGTCCTAACACGTTCCCTGGATATCGAAAATACCGAAGGAACAACGATCAAACCAGAAATGGATCGTGTTCTGGAGCTGGTGACTTATAATACAGACATCGACGTGGTTACGTCGGTGAACCATTTTTCAAAAGATCTTTTGCAGAAAGGTATCAAGATTGGTTCGCTTCCAAAAATTAATTTCAATTATTCACCTCAGTCTTCTAATCTGTTGACGATTGAAAACATGGGCGAAGAAAATGTGACCGATTTGTACAATCGTGCGGATCGAATTATTGATAAATTTCAAAAAGTAAATGATCGCATTACTGTAGATGAAGATGATTTCTATTTATTATATTCGCCCGAGAATGCGTACTATATCCGCTGGGTGAATAAATATGATGTTCAGGCACCACCCTCAGCATGGCGAAAAGATCCTGTTGTTGTTACACTGATCATCGTTGTCATTTTCATGTTCTTAATGGGGATTGCTATCAAGTTTATTGATACACCAATTTCTGTTGAAATTCCAAAACCACAGCGTGTGGCTAAAATCGAAGTGATCGATCTAGAGCAAAAACCAGAAGAAGCGCCTCCATTGCCAGTGTACGAGCAAGAAGCAAAAAAAGAAGAGCTTCAAGCTCCGCCACCGGAGCCACCTAAAAAAGTGGAAGCCAAACCAACGGATAAGCCAGATCCTAGTAAAAACCAACCGGCAGTAAAAACCGCTGAAAAAGATGCACCGCCCGCTGCAAAAGTAACTCAAGCACAAGGTAAACGCGCCACGATTAAAAACGTGGATGAAAAAATGGAGTTATCACAAGGCTTGAATCAAAAAGGTGAGATCAAGAACGTAAACAAAGTCGGTCTACTAGGAAAACTGGGCGGCGCCAAAAAAGCGGGTTCAGGTATCAGTGCCGAGGCCGTGATGGCCAAAGTTAAACCGACAGATTCGGCATCGGGCGAAACTGGAAAAGTTCAAGTCATTCAACCGCCGACAGGCAAAGTGAACTTAACGAACACAGGAAAGACCCAAGCGGACGATGATGATGGTCAAGGCCTATCGGCAGCTGCGACAACGCTACAAATGGATAATGTATCTAAGGGAACAAAAATCTCGGGTATGGCGTCGTCCAAAGCCACGGGAAGTACAGGTTCCGCTGCTTTCGGTGGCAGCCAAAAAGACGGATCAAATTCGATTCAATCTTTAGGTGGCACAGTAGCTCTAGAAACAAAATCCATGGAAGTTCAAGGTGGTCTAACAAAAGAACAAGTTCGTCAGGCCATTTCGGACAACAAACGCGCATTAAGAAACTGCCACGAGCAATTTTTAACATACAAAAAAGATCTTGGTGGCCGTATCGTGCTACGCTGGAAAATTAATGGAGAAGGCCCAGTTGATACGATCAGCACAACCGCATCGAACACGGCCTACCCAAACTTTGATGCGTGTGTAACCGACGTAATCAAAAAGATTATTTTCCCTAAGGCTCCGAACGGGAATAGTACGGTAGTAATCTACCCATTCCTCTTTCAACCAAAACGCTAAGACCGGGGATCGCGGAAATGGCCGTGATCCTTCGTTGCCTTCGTCGGCCCACTTGTGCGACGTGGCTGTGCCACGTCTCCGCGGAGCCTCCTCGTCGCCTCGGCTGACGGCCATTTCCGCGATCTCCTCATCTTTTCAAGAGTAGATTTTTCTTCTAAGCATAAATTCGAAAACCATACGGTTTTTCGAATTTACGCTTAGAAGAAACAACGGAGCCAAAAACGGTACGGCCGCGGACACGGTTCGGTTTAGGGTTGCGGTTGAGGTTGCGGTGACGGTTCCGGTACGGACACGGCTCCCCGCAGATCGTCTTTTGAAAAGAAAAACCCACAAATCTGTCACCAGACTGTGGGTCGAATAAAACTCTATCAATTATACTAAACCGTTAAGCAGCGTTCATCTTCGCTAAGTCATCCAGCCACTGACTTAACTTCTGCAAATTCTTTTCATCGGCTTTAGCGAATGAAAAGCGGCAAGGACTTTTTAGATCGCCTACAGGATGGCAGCGGAAAAGAATACTCTTCTTTCCAGTAGGATCAGAAACGTAAACTTCGATTTCTGAGTTTAGTATGTCTTGCGGTATATTATTCTCCACCCAAATTCCGCCCAATGAAATGTCTTTAGTGAATGTCATAAAGGCTTTTGATTTGTTTGTGATAATCGTACGTAAGCGACCCTTAATACGCGGGTAACGGCGATTGTGTTTCTTAGAAGCATTGTTCGCAGCAGCTGCGTCCGGAGTGGTAGTTTGCAGAGTAACTGGTTGTGGAGGTGCTGTTTTTTCTAATACGGGAAGTTCTTTTGTGATCGTCATATCGGGGACAGGATCAAACTTGCCGGTAACGGGTTCAACTTCAGTAATATTGATTTTTGACGTATTTTCAGGAACAGCAGCTGTGATTGCGGTTTGTGTTTTCTCAAAATCAGCACCAGATGTTTCTACTTTTACTGTGCCTTCCGTAACTAACTGAGTTGATGCTGAAACTGTTTTTTCGAAATCAGCCGCTGTCGTGTCGACTTTAACGGTGCCTTCAAATTTATTAACTTCATCTGCGTTTTTGCCATCATCTTTAATAATTTTAAAACCAGTGGAGTTCAAGTGTTTATCTTTTAAGGATTCATCAAAATCAAATACTTGTCCTGAAAAACCAGAAACTACGAATTCTGTTTTTTGTTCTGTCGGCAATGGTGGCGGTGTTAAGCTAGCCGGAGTTTCATTGAACTCAACAACTTCGAAATCTTGGGCTTCGCTACGTGCGCGTTGGTTGAATAGATCTTGCCATGCCGGCATAGGTTGATCTTCTGTCCATGTGTTGGACATCCATTCGCGAACTTCATTGGCGCGACTAACTTGCTTCCATTGAACGATGCCAGGATACCAGCAAAACCAGTTTTGTAGATCGCCGCCTTGCTTTAGTTTATTCACCATTTCTAACCGAGTAAGGTTAAAAAAGGTACCCTTAGATTCAATATGGACTAAATGATATTTGGCCATAATTTCCCTTTTGTTTCTATACTTTGAATCTATCGGCCGGTAAAAGAATGACTTAAATTCCTGGATGATTTCTTTGACAAGAGTCTTGAATTTCAGACTAAAGTCCTATAGATCTTGGTCCATGGATTTAAATCAATTAATTAGAACTGTTCCCGACTTTCCAACGCCAGGTGTGTATTTTAAAGATATCTCGCCTTTACTAGCCGATAGTCGAGCTTTGCAGTTCACTGTGGATTCCCTTGTGGAAAAAATCGATCTTAAAAAAATCGATGCGTTTATAGGATTGGAATCGCGCGGATTTATTTTTGCCAGCATGATGGCGGCAAAAGCGAATAAAGGATTTATTCCTTTTCGCAAAAAAGGTAAACTCCCGCCACCGGTGATTGCAGAGTCCTACAATTTGGAATACGGCTCGGCAACGTTAGAAGCTCAGTCTGGCAGTGGCCGAGTTGTCATCGTCGATGACGTGTTGGCAACAGGTGGAACGTTGGAAGCAAGTATCAAGCTAGCGACAAAATGTGGTTACTCGGTGGAAGATGTGATCGTTTTGATCGATTTGACTTTCCTAAATCAATTTCGTTTTAAAAATAATAGAATAAAATCGCTGATCGCCTATTAGTGACTTATCCAAATTTTTTGTTTCAATAGAATACGTAGCGTATCGAAACGATCGTATCCTATTGCATTTCATGTCTGTTCTCATTTTTGGATGACTCAGATCCAGAATATTTTGACCAAATCGTCCTAAAAAATCACAAAATTTTTCAAACATTTCCCATAAAAAATTTTGTCTAAGAACTGCTAATGACAGGGCTTTTGGCTTCCGATTGATAGTTATCAGATCAGGTTTCTGATAGCTAATGTAGGAGGAAAAATGAAGTTGAATTTCGACTTTAAACATCTGGATTATTCAAAAAGCTTAGAGCTGTATGTCCAGGATTGTGTCGATAAAATTGCCCCGATGTTGTTGAAGCAGAATAGTGGAACCGTGTTCCTTAGCAAAACCAAAGGTCAATTTCACGTTGAAATAAACATTCAGACGCCTCAGCGCTATTTTAAGTGCACGGCTAGCCATTACGATGTCTATTCTGCTGCGGATTTAGCCATTTCTAAGCTGGAAACTCAAATTTTAAAGGTCCGTAAAATTAATCAGAACCATAAAAAAGCAGAGCTGTCCAAGCACGGTAAACTGGAGCAATTAAACTCCCGGTTTGAATACAAAACGAAATACCGCAAAGCTGCATAATTTACCTCTAACGAGGGAACCTTTTGACCCAATTTTTGCATAGTGCTAGTTTGGCTTGTTTCATGGGCACCGTTAAATGAATTTCTGCGTCGTTGCTGCTTCGTCGGCGTACTGGTAGTACGCCTTCTTCAGCGCACCTAGCACAAATCTATTTATCAGCACCCATGCATAGCAAGTCAAACCGTCAAAAAAGGGATCGAGAGTGAAAAATTATTTATTTACTAGTGAGTCTGTTTCTGAAGGTCATCCAGATAAGATGGCCGATCAAATTTCTGATGCTGTATTGGATTCTATCCTGGCTCAGGATTCAAAAGCTCGCGTAGCCTGCGAAACTCTGTTAACAACAGGCCTTGTTGTTGTGGCAGGTGAAGTTACAACAAAAGCCAACGTAAACATCACCCAGGTGGCTCGTGAAACGATTAAAAAAATCGGTTATGACCATTCAGACAAAGGGTTTGATTACAACACCTGCGGTGTCATCGTATCTTTGGGTCAACAAAGCCCAGATATCAGCCAAGGCGTAAAAGAAACAGGCAGTGATGAGCAAGGTGCTGGTGACCAAGGTTTAATGTTTGGTTATGCGGTCAACGAAACTCCTGAAATGATGCCTCTATCAATTTCAATGTCTCATAAACTAGTAAAAGAATTAGCCGATCTACGTAAGAAAAACGTAGTCAGCTGGCTACGTCCGGATGCTAAATCGCAAGTGACTGTTCAGTACGAAAATGGCGTGGCGAAACGTATCGACACAGTCGTTATTTCGACTCAGCATGCGGAATCAGCAAGCCTTCCTGAAATCAAAGACTTCATTTTAAACCAACTGATCAAAAAAGTAATTCCTGGTCAGTGGATCGACAACAAAACTAAGTTCCACATCAACCCGACTGGCCGTTTCGTAACGGGTGGTCCAATGGGCGATGCGGGTTTAACAGGTCGTAAAATCATCGTAGATACCTATGGTGGTCACGGTGCTCACGGTGGTGGTGCGTTCTCTGGTAAAGATCCTTCTAAAGTGGATCGTTCAGCAGCGTATGCGTCTCGCCATATCGCTAAGAACTTGGTAGCCGCTGGATTAGCTAATCGTTGCTTGGTTCAAGTTGCCTACGCGATCGGTGTCGCTGAACCTGTAAGTATTAACATCAATGATTTCGGTACTAGCGCTTTAGGACCTGAAAAATTAGAAAAAATCGTTCGTGAATGCTGGAGTTTAAAACCGGCTCACATCGTAAAAGAATTCGATTTATTAAAACCAATTTACTCAACAACAGCTGCGTACGGACACTTTGGTCGTACAGAAGAGTCGTTCACTTGGGAAAAATTGAACAAAGTAGAACAAGTACAAAAACTAGCGAAAAGCATGTAATTGAAACTCAACAGAAAGTAGTGCGGAAATAGATGGATCCTAAATTCATAAGAAATTTTTCAATTATCGCCCATATCGATCACGGTAAATCGACGTTAGCCGACGCCCTGTTGAATGCAACAGGTTCGTTGTCTCAGCGTGAAGAGAAAGCTCAGTTCCTTGATAATATGGATCTAGAACGTGAACGTGGGATCACTATCAAAGCACAAACTGTCTGTTTGGATTTCAAATCTAAAGACGGCAACAATTACCAAATCAATTTGATCGACACTCCCGGGCACGTGGATTTCAGTTACGAAGTCTCTCGATCTCTGGCGGCCTGCGAAGGTGCGATTCTGGTAGTAGATGCGGCTCAAGGTGTAGAAGCGCAAACGTTAGCCAACGTGTATTTGGCTTTAAATAATAATTTAGAAATTATTCCAGTGTTGAACAAAGTGGATTTGCCATCCGCAGATCCAGAAGGCGTGGCGAAACAAATCGAAGACACGGTCGGTTTGGATTGCTCTGAAATTATCCATGCATCAGCGAAAGAACGCATTGGTATCACGGATATCTTGGAGGCAATCGTAGCCAAAGTTCCTCCACCAAAAGCAGATCGTTCGTTGCCATTACGTGGGTTGATTTTTGACTCGTGGTTTGATGCCTATCAAGGTGTTGTCGTTTTGATACGTGCAATGGATGGCGTGGTTAAAGTAGGTGACCGAATTCGTTTCATGGCCACTGACAAAAATTACGAAGTTCTAAGAATGGGTAAATATGCGCCTTTCCCGGTAGGTGTTAAACAATTAGATGCCGGTGAAGTGGGATTTGTTATCTGCGGGATCAAAGATATCCGCGACGTTAAAGTCGGCGATACAATGACAATGCTGAAAAACGGCGCGGCCGAGCCGTTGCCCGGTTTCCAAAGAATTAAGCCGATGGTATTTGCCGGTATTTTCCCGATCGATGCCACAGACTATGAAAACTTAAAAGATGCATTAGACAAATTGGCATTGAACGATTCCAGCTTAACATTTGAAGTCGAGAAATCTGCGGCCTTAGGTTTTGGTTACCGTTGTGGTTTCCTTGGTTTATTGCATATGGAAATCGTTCAGGAGCGTTTAGAGCGCGAGTTTAATTTAAATCTGATCACGACAGCGCCTACCGTGGTGTATCGGGTTCATTATACAAATGGTGAAGTTAAAGAATTAGACAACCCATCGCAAATTCCAGATGAATCTAAAATCTTGAAAATGGAAGAACCATTTGTAAAAGTCACGATCCACACGCCGACAGAATATATCGGCAGCATTTTGAAAATGTGTGAAGACAAGCGCGGTCAGCAATTGAAAATGGATTATGTCAATGAAACGAAAGTGATCATTGAGTACCGTTTGCCTATGAATGAAATGGTTATGGATTTCTACGATCGATTGAAATCAATTTCAAAAGGGTATGCGTCGTTAGAATATGAATTAATGGATTTTTCGGAATCGGATTTAGTTCGTCTGGATGTTCTGATCAACGGTGAACCGGTGGATGCGCTAAGTTTAATTGTGCACCGATCAAAAAGCATCAACCGTGGACGATCACTTGTTGAAAAAATGCGTGAATTGATTCCGCGTCAACAGTACCAAGTGGCTATACAGGCCGCTATCGGTGCTAAAATCGTAGCGCGTGAAACCCTATCTGCGATTCGCAAAGACGTAACCGCAAAATGTTATGGCGGCGATATTTCTCGTAAACGTAAATTATTAGAAAAACAAAAAGAAGGTAAGAAGCGCATGAAACAGGTGGGCCATGTAGAGGTTCCTCAAGAAGCATTCTTAGCGATTTTGAAAGTTGAAGATTAGTTTATAACTGTTTTTTTAAAATTAGAATTAGTGCGGAAAGCCCGACCGAGGCGATGAATAGCTTACGTTCAAAAGTGCGGGATGTTTTATTTCAAAACACCCCACCACCTAAATCAATTGATTCAAAGCCAAGAACTTATAAATCGAACAAAGTATTGATGGCTTCGCCATTCAGAGATCGTACATGCAGTAAATAGCGACCAGATCGTTGCATCGGAAGGTAAATAGTTTCTTCAAAAGGGAATCGTCCGATGATGCAGTTTGTGGCCGTTGGCAAAAGCAGTGCTAAAGGTTGGACTGTAACTACATTTGTCTGAACATTGGCGATTACTTTTTTAACCTGCATGCATGAATTAGTGAAGACTCCGGATAAAGTCAAAGCGACGCGACCGTTGGCCTTTCTAACATAGGCCTGTGAAATTGGAGCATAAAGATAGTCATCGGCAACATTGGATCTGGCTAAATTGACATTCAAAACACCGAGTGGTCGGCCGCCAGTTTGTATAATTTGATATTTTCCAGGTTGAACAACTCCCAAATTTACAACTTCATTGTGAGGAACCAGCATATCCAAACATGGGCCAGCATAGCGATATTCGTATGGAGCCACTTGAACCGTTTTTGAAGACGCATTAACTGTAAATCGAGTGCCCGCTGATTTAGAGCATGTGTCATGGTAGGTGCCTTCAATTACAAATTGAACCTGATCGTTAGAATCAAAACCATCGGGAATATATCCGGTGTCCAACAAAGATGATTTCAGCTGAGGATTTGATTGTGACCACGCAGCAACCGCGAATAGACATAACAATGATACTAGTTTAAACATTTTAACCCCTTTTTTTGTTTGTGAAAAGTTTCACCAATGGCTCAGCAGCTCGTATGCCAAGGCTCTAAAGGGCGTTTTCCTAGAGATGATCAAAAATTCAGAGACAATTTGGCAAACGTTGTGACAAAACGACTTCATTGCTTGATCCAGCTTTGTGCTCTGGATGGGGTTGCGGAATTTTGTTTAGCTTGATTTCTTTTTCAGAAAAAATGATTCCACTACACATGAACTGGCCCCTTAGCCTGCGGCTAAGGCCAAGTAAAATATCGCCAA
>TARA_B110001454_G_scaffold18246_1_pt1 | contig 55414 bp, 49 predicted proteins | sample TARA_B110001454 | Tara Oceans TARA_B110001454 (sample SAMEA4397004) | marine metagenome | biome: Polar Biome; feature: [MES] marine water layer (ENVO:01000295) within the mesopelagic zone...; material: water (ENVO:00002006), including particulate matter (ENVO:01000060) such as...... | reverse complement strand
TAAGTCGCTCTAATAAAGTCTAAGTCGCTCTAAATTCAAAAACATCATGGGCGATTTGGATTTCCATACTGAGATTGTTAAATTCACTTTCGACGTTCGAACTATGCCATCCCATGCGTTCTAACGAGCTGGTATCTTCCCAAGGAACAAAGTCTTCTACGCGGCATACATGATTGTTGGCAATGCTAACAATGTCGCACAAATCAACCTTGTTCACATAGCGGCCTGCATCGAGATAATTTTGTGGTACATCTGCGATAGACCTTGGGAATTGCCAGTGCGTTAAGATATTTTCACCCAGCATTGGGTGGATTTCATCAATCGTTTTATTGAGATCTTCTAATGTATAGCTGCGTTTTTGATCGCTCATGGCGATAATGGGGAGTGCCCCTATTTTATGTAAAAGTCCTGCTAAAAACGCTTCCTCTGGTACTAACTTGGCTTTACTTGCAAGTACATAACAATGGCAAGCAACATTCAAACTATGCAGCCAGATTTCGCGCATTTTGCTTTCAGAGGAGGCATTTTTACTATTAAAAAGTTGGCGTGTTGAATAGCTAATGGCAACTTTTGCGCAGTAATTCATGCCTAATAAGCTGATAGCTTTACTTAAATCAGCCACTTTGACTTCGCGTCTTACTAAGGGGCTATTGGCGATGCGAAGCAGTTGTGCTGTTGTCGCAGGGTCTTGTTCGATAATACGCGCTAAAGCAATGGTATCTAAGTTGGGGTCGAGCTCGCATTTTCGGATGCGCAGCGCGATTTCGGGAAGGGTCGGTAGAATTAGGCTGTTATTTTCAACCGCACGCATAATATCTTCTGCTAGTGATTTCATTGCTTAACCTCCCAAAGCCCCTTGAGTTTCTTGTATTTCTTCATTAACGGCTTCCATGTCGGTAATTAAGGTTGTTGGATCTAAACCTAGGCGCTCAAAAGACGGTATGGTGGTCCAGTCTAGCTTTGTATAAGGATGGTCTGTGCCTATGTAGCTCTGCAGTGTTGCTACTTGCACAATGTCAGCGTAATCAACTTTCGCAATGTCGCGCTGAAAGAGTAAATAATTCTTAGGTACGGCGACCAGCTCCTGCGGAAAATCCCACATTTTTAAAATATAGCTACCTAGAGATGGGTGTAATACATTGAGAACTTTGCCTAAGGCAAATGAGTCATTCAGTAAGCTTTCATTCTCTTCGGCAAATGACAGAATAGGAAGTTTACCAATTTGATGAACCAACCCTGCAAGCAAGGCTTGATCTGGCTGTAAGGTGGTAAAGTGACGCGCAAGCACTTGGCAAATAGCGGCTATTTCTATGCTTTTAGACCAACATGCTCGCATATGATTATCAACAACATCGCTGGTTGCTTGAAACATTTGCTCCATGGCTAGGCCCATTGCAAGGTTGCTGGTGAGGTCGATACCCAGACGAGAAACGGCTGTGGTTAAGTCTGATACCAGTACCGACGCTCGAATAAGAGGGCTATTAGCGACTTTAATCATGCGCGCACTCAAGGCCGCATCACGGCTCAGTACGGTGGTTAAATCTGTAATGGATGAGGTAACATCTTCTGCTACCTCACGTACTTGTAAAGCCACTTCAGGTAAGGTTGGTAATACGAGCTCATCCTTTTCAAGGGCTTGAATAATATCTTGTTTTATCTGTTTGACGAGGGGGGTTGTCATCAGTTTTTTGAACCTTTCTATGCATCCTTTTTATCAGTATAGGGCAGGTTCTGTAAGGTGAGAGGAAATTCTTGTGAATCCGTTAAATACAAGCACGAGTCTGGGTTTTCACCATTAAGTACGGCCAGTATTTCACCGTTTCTTTGCAATAGGATTTCTCCTTGATTTTTACCTTCTTTATCGAAGATTTGACCATTGTTTGCTATTGGGGCGGTCTCTAAAGAAGTCGCGCTATAATGGTAGAGTGCTTTTTTTGCTTTTCCTAAATATTGTAATCGAGCAATGATTTCTTGCCCGGTATAGCAACCTTTATTGAAGCTAATGCCCTCTAGTCTGTGCCAGTTAATGTGTTGTGGAATCCATTGTTCATGTTGGTCATTATCGACAAAATAAATTCCCTCTTTGATATTGTCGAGTTGCCATTCAAGTGTTGGTACAAGGGTTATGGCATTATCGTCTAAAGCATCTGTTTGCGATTCTTCAGCAGGAATAATCACGATTTGGCGATGATTTGAAATAATAAAGCAATGGCCTTGTTTGATTTGAGTTTCTGGTATTGTTTGCCATTGCCCCATTACCAAATGACTTTGCCTACAATTTTCTATTGTCGCTTTAAAGAAGACTTTATATTTTTGCAGGTGTTTGTCCAAAATTTCAGCACTTTTGCTTGGCAGGACCAACCAATAAACTTCGCCATCAAAACTCATGTGAAAGTTTGCTACGACACGGCCTTTTGCACTGCAGCAAGCACCGTAATGGCTACCGCCTTTATTGACGTCGTTCAAGTTGCAGGTTAATTGGCCTTGTAAAAAACGCTCGGCATCGGGGCCATAAATTTTTAAGGCGCTAAATTGATTTAACCAGCAAGTTTTAACGTTATCTGCTGTTGCTTGGTGGGCATTCGTCGTCGCTGGCGATGCCGTATTAGGTTGGTAATCACCCCAAATATCGTAATCACCAAGTTGTTCGAGTATGCTGCGTGAAACCATTTTTTTGTCCTAATATTGCTTTAATGCAAGTAAATTTCATTTTACTCGATAAATCCTTACTGTGTCTTGTGCTTGGGCTTATGTATAATGCGTCAATCAAATTTTGGGAGAGTAAACGTGAGTGAGAATCTCGAGCATAAGCGCGTGATGTGGCACTGCCGCCGTGGAATGTTAGAACTGGATGTTTTGTTATTACCTTACGGTCGCGACGCTTATTTAACGTTAAGCCCTGAAGATCAGGCTAAATTTGTTGATTTGATTGCGTGTGAAGATCCAGAATTATTTTCTTGGTTTATGCAGCACAGTATTGCAGAAGACCCGAACCATGCTTATATGGTCGATAAAATTTTGAAGGCTGGATTAATTAAAATCTAAACCGCTTTTGGGGTATCCCCGTTTTGCATATTTGTTACAGGAGTTGGCCGTCTCATGGATGAGAATCGACCTCTTGATCTATTTCTTCAGCCGTCTCGGCGTTTACTCTTTATCAGTGTCTGCTTTGTCTTAATTTCCACGGCCCTGTTGTGGCTAATCCCTCTTTATCCTCTGCATAAGTTGTTTTTAGCGGCGGTTATTTTTGTGGGGACGGTAATGGAACTTCGATCTAAGGTTCTGCTCACGAGTTCGCGCAGTATTATTCGTATTGGTTGTGATGGTGGTTTGAGCGATTCTGATGGCAATATAAGTGATGCTTGCTGGTGGTATCAACGCCGTTCTGGTGAGAAAACGTATGCTGAATTGTATGCTCATAGCCGAGTTTGGGCCGAGTGGGTAGCGCTTGATTTTGCACGCTGGCCTTGGCAGTTTGGCCGTGCTGTGGTGATTGCTCGCGATAGTGTAGAAGACCCTAAAGACTTTCAGCGCTTGAAACGGATGTTACGCAGTCGCTAATATACAAGGATGTACTGGCTGCCTCCCAAGCAAGAATTACCTAAGGCAGAATGGCAGTATGGCTATTTAGAAAAAGAGAGCGCTAGAGCTCTCCTAATTCTTTCAAATATTTTGGTGTTAGTACGGTATCAAAAGCTCGCGGTAAGGCTTCAGGGTAATCCAGTGAATAGTGTAAACCCCGGCTTTCTTTACGCAGAAGCGCCGAGCGAATAATCACGTCAGCGACATCCACCAAATTGCGCAGTTCTAACAAATCATTGCCTACTCGATAATTGCCGTAGAATTCTTGAATTTCTTCGCGCAATAACGTGACTCTGTGCTTAGCACGCACTAAGCGTTTAGTTGTGCGCACAATGCCGACGTAATCCCACATAAAGCGGCGCAGCTCATCCCAGTTGTGAGCGATGACAACAGCCTCATCAGAGTCGGTTACTTGTGAATCATCCCAAGCCGGAATTTCAGGTAATTCAGCTCCAGCAGAAATTTTATTAGCAATATCCGCCGCCGCTTGGCGGGCAAAAACCAAACACTCTAATAAAGAATTGCTGGCTAAGCGATTCGCACCATGGAGCCCCGTATGTGCCGTCTCACCAATGGCGTATAAACCTGGGATATCTGTTCGCCCCTCTAAATCGGTCACTACGCCGCCGCAGGTATAATGCGCGGCAGGAACAACGGGAATAGGGTTCTTAGTGATATCAATGCCAAGCTCTAAACAGCGCTCATAAATTGTTGGGAAATGCGCAATGATAAAATCTTTATCTTTATGGCTAATATCCAAGTAAAGGCAATCTGCACCTAAGCGTTTCATCTCGTGGTCAATCGCACGGGCAACGATATCGCGAGGCGCAAGCTCGCCACGCTTATCGAACTTATGCATAAAGCGCTTGCCGTTGGGCAAGAGTAGATGACCACCTTCGCCGCGCACCGCCTCTGTAATTAAAAACGATTTCGCTTGAGGGTGATACAAACAAGTCGGGTGGAATTGATTGAACTCCATATTCGCAACACGACAACCTGCGCGCCATGCCATGGCAATACCATCACCCGATGCACCATCAGGGTTGCTGGTATAAAGATAGGCTTTACTGGCACCGCCGGTCGCCAATACCACAGAGCTGGCCGTAATAACCTCAACTTCTCCGGTGGCTTTGTTTAAAAAATACGCGCCAAAACAACCTTGCTCTTTTTGGCCGAGCTTTTCGCCTGTGATTAAATCAACCGCAATATAGTCGGATAATAAATGCAGATTCTTTTTAGCTTTGGCTGCTTTTTGCAGGGTATCAGAAATAGCAACGCCGGTTGCATCAGCCGCGTGAATAATACGGCGAACACTGTGTCCGCCTTCGCGAGTGAGGTGGAAATCTTCACCATTCTCACCATGATCAAACGGCACGCCTAAATCGATCAACCACTGAATCGCGGCGGTACTCTGCTCAACGGTATGTCGCACACTGGGTTCATGGCACAAGCCTGCTCCCGCCACAAGGGTATCACTGACGTGAGCCTCAACAGAGTCGTCTTTATCTAAAACGGCCGCGACGCCACCTTGAGCCCAGCGAGTAGAGCCTGCATCCAGGCTATCTTTGCTTACAATGGCGGCAGTTAAGTGTTCTGGCAACGAAAGACCTAAGGTTAAACCTGCGGCACCGCTACCTACGATTAAGACATCAAATGTATGTTTACGACTCATTATTCTTGTTCATCGCCATGATTTTCGTGAATGTTTGCTGTAAAAACGCATTACTGTGTGCACCGCACTATAATGTAATGAGGTAAAAAATGGCAGTGATAATGCCTTTTATGCACTTGTATGAGATAGTTTGGAACTTTAATGAACTGCTCGACTCTATTTAACTATTGGGTGATGCCTAGTATTTAGGAGAGAGAGCTATGAGCAACGTGGCATACGCGCTGCAACAACCAATATGTATGGATCACCAGATGAGTGACAATCAGCAAACCGATCAACAATTAGTATCCCGCGTTCAAAAGGGTGATCGTCGTGCTTTCGATTTATTAGTCATTAAGTATCAGCCTAAAATTTTATCGTTAATTGGGCGCTTTGTTTATGATAATTCTGAATGCCAAGATGTCGCTCAGGAAGCATTTATTAAGGCTTATCGAGCCTTACCCAACTTTCGTGGTGATAGCCAGTTTTATACTTGGTTGTACCGCATTGCTGTGAATACGGCAAAAAACTACTTGGTCAGCCGAGGACGAAAAACCCCGACTCATGACATCGATCCAGAAGATGCAGAGAATTTTTCTGAGGAAGCCGCCTTTCGCGACAATGCGACCCCCGAAAGAATTTTGCAGCGTGATCGATTAAAAGAAATTGTATTTTCGGCGATGGCCGAATTGCCTGAAGAATTGCGTATTGCTATTTCTTTACGAGAGCTTGATGGCATGAGTTATGACGAAATTGCCGATGTCATGGATTGCCCGATAGGCACCGTACGCTCGCGCATTTTTCGCGCTCGTGAATCGATTGAACAAAAAATGCAACCTTATCTAGAAGCCAGTGCCTAAGAACTGTGGCGAGAGAATAGTCACTAGAAAAAGTAGTGCCAAAGCAAGTTGGAGAGAATTATGAAAGACAGAAATACAGAATCGTTATCGGCACTGATGGATGGAGAGGCTGATGAGCTTGAAATTCGACGTATCTTGAATCAGCTCGATAAGGATGATGAATTACGCAGTAAGTGGAAGAACTATCACCTGATGGGATCGCTTATGCGTGAAGAGAGTTTTGATAGTATCGATTTGACCCAGGGTATTAACCGAGCTCTTGATGGCGTTGCCGCGCCGTCTAGCAATGACGAACCCGCGCAGAAAGACACCGCTTTGGTGGCCAGTGCGAAGCCTGCTTGGTATAAGCCATTAACCTCGGTGGCGATTGCGGCGTCGGTAACCTTAGCCGTTTTGCTGGGTGTGCAGTCGATTGAGCCTACTGATGGTATTGGTTTGGCCAGTCACGTGTCTGAATCACCGGCAGAGTTAACGGCTTCGACGCTATCGCTAGAAGAACAGCAGCAGCTGGAAGCCGCTCAGCAGCAATTGCAAGAATATGTATTGAAGCAGCCTAATATAGACGGTCAAGACAATACTAATGGTCAGTTGCCTTTTGCCCGAGTTGTTGAGTTTCAGAGCAAAGATAAATAGCGATCATTTAGGTCTATATAAACAAGCAGGCTGAAATGGCTTATTATAGGCGTAAGTGAATTGTGAGTAATGAAAATGATTGAAGAGCAGGTTGTTGTAACCTCTATTGAGGTTGGTGGCGCTTGGGTTGAAGGGGTTCAGCAAAGCGCCTGTGGTAGCTGCAGCGCCAAAGCTGGTTGTGGTAAACATACCATGAATCAATTGGGTCGCAAGGTTTCATTATGGTTACCTCATGATGTGGATTTATCCATTGGTCAGCAGGTGGTCGTTGGCTTGCCTGAAGGGGCCATATTACGCAGCACAATGGCTCTTTATGGGATACCCTTGATTTTTTTATTGCTTGGCGCCATTTTAGGTCATGCGTTATTGGGAGAATTAGGATCTATTGTATTTTCAGTTCTCTTGATGCTATTAGGTTTTATCGTCGCTCGTCGTCGAGCGCACAAAAACAAACATAATTGGCAGCCCAAGTTCATTCGAACATGCGCGCCATTTGTCGCAAATTTTGAATCAATTGCAAAACCTATAAATATAATGAATACCTAGCTCGGGTAGCTATCTTTGGTAGCGGCCTAAGGTAACTAACTTAAGTAACGAACTTAGGAGATTATTATCTTATGAAATACAGACGCCATTTTTCAATCACGGCTATCCCGTTGGTTTATTCAATATTTTGGCTGTGCCTCAGTTTAGTGAGTATTAACGGTCATGCTTCTTTACCCGATTTTACTGAGCTGGTGGAAGAAACCTCACCATCCGTTGTGAATATTGCCACCATCAAACACGCAACAGATTATACAAATCTTGCTGAGCATTATAATTTGCCTCCGGAAGTGCCTGAGCTATTTCGTCACTTCTTTGGCCCTCATGGCTTTGATAAAGCCCCTGGTCGAGGTCAGCCAGGGCAGCCAAAACAAGAGAAATCTTCATTAGGTTCCGGTTTCATTATCTCAAGTGATGGTTATATTCTGACTAATAATCATGTTATTAAAGATGCCGATGAGATTATTGTCCGTTTAGATGATCGCCGCGAACTCACTGCTCAATTGATTGGGGCTGATGAACGCTCAGATTTGGCGTTATTAAAAGTCGATGCAAAAGGGCTGCCAGAGGTTGAGTTGGGAGACTCTGACAAATTAAAGGTTGGGGAGTGGGTTTTAGCCATCGGTTCTCCTTTTGGCTTTGATTATTCGGTAACCGCCGGGATTGTCAGTGCTAAAGGACGTAGCTTACCTAACGAAAGTTACGTGCCGTTTATTCAAACCGATGTGGCCATTAATCCAGGTAACTCGGGTGGGCCATTATTTAATTTGGAAGGCGAAGTTGTGGGTATTAACTCGCAAATTTATACACGATCGGGTGGATTTATGGGGGTCTCTTTTGCGATTCCTATCAGTGTTGCGATTAATGTTGCCGAGCAGCTAAAAGAAAAAGGAAAGGTAAGTCGTGGTTGGCTAGGTGTTGTTATTCAAGAGGTGAATAAAGACTTAGCAGAATCTTTTGGTCTGAGAAAAGCCAAAGGCGCTTTGGTCGCGCAGCTGGTGCCGGGTAGTCCTGCGGAATTGGGTGGCTTGCAAAGTGGTGACATTATTACGGCATTTAATGGCCAAGAAATAAATCTATCGAGCGATTTGCCCCATAAAGTTGGGCGTATTAAACCAGGTACTGAAGCAAAATTAAGCATTGTGCGTAATGGTAAATTTAAAACAATTCGTCTAGAAATTGGTGCTTTACCTGACGGAGATGATTTAAAGTTAAGTCAAAATACGCAACAGCCTGAACGTCAGAAAAACCGTTTAGGCTTAGTTGTCGCGCCGTTAAATAGTCAGCAACAGCGCAGCTATGGTGATGGCGTCTTGGTTCAACGTGTTGATAATGGCAGCGCGGCGGCCATGGCAGGTATTGTTAAAGGCGACATTGTAACCATTATTTACGGTGAAAAAACCAGTACCGTTGATGACTTTAACCGCATCGTAAAAGCACTGCCTACTGGCCGCTCTGTGCCTATGCAGATCATTCGTCGTGGTGCCGCTATGTTCATTCCATTACGACTAGCGGATAAATAGAACCTGCTTAGACGCTAGCGTATCTCAATTTTTCAGAAAAAAACAAGGCTTTGAATCGAACTTCATAGCCTTGTTTGGCCATTTCTAGTAGACTCCTGCGCTATTTAATCGTTGTCTGTGACAGGTATTCTTTGGTGAGCAAGCTTAACCATATTCGTAACTTTTCTATTATCGCCCATATTGATCATGGTAAATCCACTCTGGCTGACCGTTTTATTCAGCATTGTGAGGGCTTATCTAAGCGTGAGATGCAGGCGCAGGTGCTTGATTCAATGGATATCGAGCGCGAGCGCGGTATTACCATTAAAGCGCAAAGTGTTACCTTGGATTATAAAGCCCTTGATGGTGAGACTTATCAGCTTAACTTCATTGATACCCCAGGCCACGTTGATTTTAGCTATGAAGTATCCCGCTCTTTAGCGGCCTGTGAAGGTGCGTTATTGGTGGTTGATGCGGCGCAAGGTGTAGAAGCGCAATCGGTTGCTAACTGCTATACCGCCATTGAACAGGGGCTAGAAGTTGTCCCTGTTTTGAACAAAATGGATTTGCCGCAAGCGGATCCAGATCGCGTTGCCGAAGAAATTGAAGAAATTATTGGCATTGATGCTTCTGAAGCGGTGCGCTGTTCAGCTAAAAGTGGCTTAAATGTTGAAGGTGTATTGGAAGAAATCGTTAAGTTGATTCCGCCACCAGAAGGCGATCCAGACGGTGACTTACAGGCACTTATTATCGATTCTTGGTTTGACCCTTACTTAGGTGTTGTATCTTTAGTAAGAATTACCAGCGGTACACTGCGTAAAGGCGATAAGATTCGTATGTTATCTACCGGACGTGATCACGGTGCTGATGGCGTCGGTATCTTTACTCCAAAGCGTACTCCTACCGGAATATTGAAAGCGGGTGAAGTAGGCTACATGGTAGCCGGTATTAAGGACATTCATGGCGCGCCTGTAGGTGATACGATTACGCATACTAAAACCCCTGATGTTGAATCATTGCCGGGTTTTCTAAAGGTTAAGCCTCAGGTCTATGCCGGTTTATTCCCAATCAGCTCGGATGATTTTGAAAACTTCCGTGACGCGCTTGATAAATTATCCCTGAACGATGCTTCGCTATTCTTTGAGCCTGAAAGTTCAGATGCGTTAGGGTTTGGGTTCCGCTGTGGTTTCTTAGGCATGCTGCACATGGAAATTATTCAAGAACGCTTAGAGCGTGAATATGATCTTGATTTGATAACCACGGCACCTACCGTTATTTATCAAGTGGTTGATCGTAAGGGGAATATCATTGAAATCGATAACCCTTCTAAACTGCCTGATGCGGGAACGATTGAAGAAATGCATGAACCGATTGCCGATGTCAATATTCTGGTACCACAAGAATTCTTAGGCAATGTCATCTCTTTGTGCGTCGGTAAGCGTGGTATGCAAAAAGATATGCAGTATGTGGGCAGCCAAGTATCACTGACTTATCAAATTCCTATGGCTGAAGTTGTAATGGACTTTTTCGATCGCTTAAAATCGGTAAGTCGTGGATTTGCTTCATTGGATTATAGCTTTAGCCACTTTTCGCCTGCACCACTAACGCGTTTGGATATCTTAGTGAATGGCGAACGCGTTGATGCATTAGCCGTTATTTTACACACGGATAACGTTCGCAGTCGTGGTCGTGCTTTAACCGAGAAAATGAAAGAATTGATTCCTCGTCAAATGTACGATGTTGCAATTCAAGCCGCCATGGGTGCCAATGTTGTTGCCCGTACTAATATTAAAGCCATGCGTAAAAACGTAACGGCTAAATGTTATGGTGGTGATATTAGCCGTAAGAAGAAACTGTTGCAGAAGCAGAAAGATGGTAAAAAACGTATGAAGCAGATTGGTAACGTGGAAATTCCACAATCTGCTTTCTTAGCCGTACTTAAGGTAGATGACTAATTATGATAAACCCAAATCTTCAATCTAAGCAAACAGGCGCATCGTTAATTTCGATATTTGCGTTTTTAGTTTTGCTGATTTTTTCACTCAATTTTGTTGTTCGCATTTTTTCTTTGCACTGGGATGACAGAGTGCTGGTTAGTATTCTTGATGACTTGCCTCAGGTAATTAATAGCGAATCAAGCCCGAAAGAAGTTCGTAAATTGCTTGATAATCGTTTGGATATTAACCGTTTGCGATCAATATCAACCAATGAACTTGTTATTACTAAGCACAAAGGGCAACTGAAGCTGGTTTGGAATTATGAGCGCCGTGAACATGTGATGTCTAATGTTGATATCGCATTAACTTTTAATCACGAGTACAGTTACTAAGCCGTGAATAATCCTTTATTAAAGCTCAGTCAGCGAATTGACTACACCTTTTCTGATACATCATTAATCGAATTGGCCTTAACCCATCGCAGTTGTGGTGGTAAAAACAATGAGCGTCTAGAATTTTTAGGTGACTCTATTGTTAATCTTGTAATTGCTGAAGCTCTGTTTATAAAATTTCCAGAAGCAAAAGAAGGTAAATTAAGCCGACTGCGCGCGCGCATGGTTAAAGGTGTTACCTTGGCTGAACTCGCCCGTGATTTTGGCCTAGGGGATTTTTTGCATCTAGGTACTGGCGAGATGAAAAGTGGCGGCCATCGACGTGAATCAATTCTAGCCGATACAGTTGAAGCGATTATTGGTGCGATTTATCTTGATTCAGACATGGCCACGGTAAAGAATAAAATTTTGCAGTGGTATGACTCACGTTTAGAGCAGTTAAGTCTTAGTGATCCGTTAAAAGATCCTAAAACGCGCTTGCAAGAACATCTTCAAGGCAAACAGCAGCCTTTGCCTAAATACGATGTCTTAAGCATTGCAGGCAGTGCTCATGAACAGCTCTTTAAAGTAAGCTGCGTTGTAAATGATTTAGAAAATCCAATCGTCGGGCAGGGTGCCAGTCGACGAATCGCCGAGCAAGAAGCAGCGGCACAAGCGTTAAAACTTTTAGGCATAGCACTAGAAGTAGGTGAGGAATAGAGACTGTGGACAATATTACTGAAGAACACGAAACAGCAGAACGTTCTGGATACGTAGCCATTATTGGCCGTCCAAACGTAGGTAAATCTACCTTACTGAATTTTATCTTGGGCCAAAAGCTCAGCATTACCTCGCGTAAGCCACAAACAACTCGACATAAAATTGTTGGTATTAAAACTGAAAACGATGTGCAGGTGGTTTATGTAGATACCCCAGGTATGCACGAAAATCATGACAAGGCGTTAAACCGTTACATGAATAAAGCCGCATTAACGGCGGTTAAAGACGTTGATGCGATCGTTTTCATGATTGACCGTACTAAATGGACCAGCGAAGATGAGATGGTTTTAAAGTCTTTGCAGTATGTTAAATGTCCGGTGATTTTAGCGGTCAATAAAATTGACTTCTTAGCGGATAAAGAAGATTTATTACCGTATTTGCAGAAGTTAGATGAGAAAGGCAATTTTGCCCATATCGTCCCGATGAGTGCAAAAACGGGTCATAACATCGACCGTTTAGAAACAATCATTGCCAGCTTTATCGCTAAAGGTGAGCATTTTTACCCAGAAGATCAAATTACCGATCGCAGCTCGCGCTTTTTAGCCGCAGAGCTGGTGCGTGAAAAAATCATGCGCCAATTGGGTGATGAGCTTCCGTATTCAATGACGGTTGAAATTGAAGAATTTCGTTATGAAGATAACTTATTAGTGATCAGTGCGGCTATTTTGATTGATCGTCAAAGCCAAAAACACATCATTATTGGTGATAAAGGCAGCCGCATTAAGCAAATTGGCCGTGATGCTCGCTTGGACATGGAAGAAATGTTTGAGTGCAAGGTGATGCTAAATACTTGGGTGAAAGTGAAATCTGGTTGGGCCGATAGCGAACGTGCTCTCAAAAGCTTAGGTTATGATGGCCTAGACTAGCGTTAATGCTTGGCGACTTTTAGCTTATAAAGTTAAACCTTAGATGTGACTGATCTTATGCAAAGTGATTTGAATAAGGGTAACGGAAATAATATCGAGATTATTATGAGTGATGCCAAGCAGGTTTATTATGTTTTGCATCGCAAACCTTACCGCGAAAGCAGTCAAATCTTAGATTTATTTTGTGAAAAACAAGGACGTTTTTCAGCACTCTATCGAGTAAATAAAAAAAATCCTCCGCTACAACCTTTTACACCTTATCAAATACAATTTTCGGGCCGTGGCAATCTCAAATATTGCCAATATGTAGAAACTAATTACTCAAGTTTTACCGAGTCAAAAGGTCATTCATTAAAAGGTAAAAATCTTTATTGTGGTTTTTACCTTAATGAATTAGTTATGCGTTTGACTTGGCAAGACGAACCACAGCCTGAATTATTTAAAGTGTATGAGCAAACATTGCATGGTTTATTGGCCTTAGATAGCGATCAGCAATCAGAGCCTTTATTGCGCCGTTTCGAATTTCATTTATTAGCCATATTAGGTTATCAATATAACTGGCAGCAAGACAGTGATTGTCGAGATATTCAGCCGCAGCAATATTATAATTTTGATCCGCATTCGGGTTTTAATGTTATTAATGCAGAGGCTTATGGTATGACTCAACCTGCCCATAATAAACCGTTAGGTTTTTCAGGAGAGGCGATTTTAGCCGTGGCAAAAAATGATTGGGGTCATGCGTTAAGTTGGCAAGTCGCAAAACAAATCGCTAGACTGGCATTACAGCCACTATTGGGTGATAAGCCTCTTTCGAGTCGAGCGCTGTTTCAAAAGTTTTAAGCAGTTAAATTTTAAACCGTTACATAGACAAAGAATAACTTTTCAGGGTGATTATTATGGCAAAAGCACGGGTTTTATTAGGGGTTAATATTGATCATGTCGCGACGCTTCGCCAAGCGCGAGGTACTCGTTATCCTGATCCTGTACAAGCGGCGTTAGTGGCTGAAGAAGCAGGCGCAGATGGTATTACGATTCACCCACGAGAAGACCGTCGTCATATTCAAACCCGCGATGTGTATGTTCTCAAAGAAGTATTGAATACTCGTATGAATCTTGAAATGGCTGTGACAGAAGCCATGTTAGAACTTGCGGAAGAAATTGAGCCTGAGCATTGCTGCTTGGTGCCAGAAAAGCGTGAAGAGCTTACTACCGAGGGTGGTTTGGATGTTATCGGTAATGAAGCGGCTATTAAGGCCGCTTGTGATCGTTTGGCCGCTATTAATAGCGAAGCGTCGTTATTCATTGATGCTGATAAAGGCCAGATCGATGCCGCTATTCGTTGTGGAGCTCCGGCGATTGAAATTCACACCGGCGCCTATGCGGATGCTGAAACAGCACAGCAGCAAGCGGCTGAGTTGGACGTATTAAAAGAAGGCATTGCTTATGCTTTGCAGCAAGGCTTAATTGTGAATGCAGGGCATGGTTTGCATTATCATAACGTTGAGGCCATTGCTGCAATTCCCGGTATTAATGAACTGAATATTGGTCATAGTATTATTGCCCGTGCTGTTTTTGTGGGCTTAAAAGATGCGGTTAAAGAAATGCGCGACTTGATTCGTTCTGCCGAATCTTAAATGGCTATGAGTATTAAGGGGATTGGTACCGACTTACTAGACCAGCGCCGAATTGCTGCTGTTGTTGAAAGGCAGGGTGAACGTTTTTCTCAACGTATTTTAACCGCACAAGAGTTGATCGTTTGGGTGGATCGAAATCGGTCAGTTAATTATTTGGCCAAACGTTTTGCCGCAAAAGAAGCGATTGCAAAAGCCTTGGGTACCGGTATTGCTAAGGGCGTTGGTTTTCAGCAAATGATGATTGCATCTGATGATGCCGGTAAGCCGATTGTGACATTAAATGGCAATGCTTTGGCCAGAGCTAAAGAGTTAGGCGCTGAGCAGGTTATGCTGAGTTTAAGTGACGAAGGTGATATGATTCTCGCCTTCGCCATTTTAAGTTAATGTCATCCGCTCATACTAAGCAATTGTTTGCTCTATTTCTTGCAGAATTTCTTGCCAAGAATTTTCTTGTGCCCATTGTTGAAGGCAGATAATGGACTCAATGGCTTGTAAATAAAGTGCCTCACAGTCGACCAATTCTTGATTTTTTAAGCCTGTTTCTAGCTGTTCCATCGAATGCATCAAGCAAGGTGTTCCGCAATAACGCGTTGCGCCGTGAATTTTATGAATGCATTGCAATAATTCTTGCTGTTGCTGTAACTGCCATAATGATTGAATGTCTAATAGGTCATCGGTTAGGCTATCAAGCATCATAGAAAACATATCAATGGCGAGATCGACTTTATAATTGGCAAGACGCATGGCATCTTGAGGATCAAAAACAAGTCGCTCATGCTTATTGGGTATTGTTAATGGCTCTGCGATTTGGCTCGGTATCGCTTGTTTGATGATGACTTCTTCAGGGCATTGAAAGCCTGTCCAGCGTTCAATGCAGCGCATTAGTTGATCATTATTAATCGGCTTGGTTTGATAATCGTTCATTCCCGCTTTTAGAATTTTATCTTTTTCATCAGCAACAGCATGGGCTGTAAGCGCGATGATAGGAAGTTCGTTAGGAGTCTTCATCTTACGAATAAGCTTGGTAGCTTCTAATCCGTTCATGCCAGGCATTTGAATATCCATAAAAATCATATCGATTTTATTTTGCTCAACTTCAATTAATGCTTGTGATCCACTGTCTGCGGCAATAACGTTAATTCCCATATCTTCCAGCAAAACGGTAACCAATTTAAGATTGGCTTCATTATCATCAACCGTAAGAATCGTCGGCGGTGGGACTTGCTCATGCTTTATATCAAGTTGAGAATGCCTTTCTTTGCCTAGGCTCAGGCACAGCGCATTGAATAAGTTAGTGCTCTGTAGGGGCTTGGACAATGACTGTGATGCCCCCAGTTTTTGTGCATATTCCAGTTCGTTTGATACGGCTGTATTAATTAACGCGATCACGGGGACATCATAGCGTTTAATGTGTTTAAACAATTTAGCCGTATCGCTGTGATACAGTTCTTTGCGGCTAAGTCCAAGAATCACCGCATCGACAGGATCATTACTCTGTTGTTTGCGTAATAACATTTGCAGAAAAATCTCATGGTTGTCGGTATCGCTATAGCGTATGTGCCATTGTTCTAATAAATGGGTGATGCTTAGACGCGTGCTTGATGCAGAATCGATCACCAGTAATTGTTTTGATTTTAACTCTGTTAGCGGCACCGCTTGCTGACGTGATTTCTTTAACGTCGCTGAAAAATAAAACGTCGCGCCTTGTCCTTCTTCACTTAAGACGCCAATGTCTCCTTGCATCGCCGTTACTAGATGCTGACTAATCACTAGGCCTAGGCCTGTGCCACCAAATTGTCGGCTAGTGCTAGAATCCGCTTGGCTAAAAGCATGAAATAATTTTTCTTGTTGCTTATCATTAAGACCGATACCGGTATCGGTTATTTCAAATTTAATCTCTGCTTGATTGACATCTTCTTCTAAAATTAAGACTCGAATGGTGATATTGCCTTGCGGTGTAAACTTGATCGCATTAGAGATCAAGTTGGTCAGCACTTGTTTGATGCGCAGTGGATCACCGATTAAAAATGGCGGGACGTCTGAGTATATTAAGCACACCAACTCAAGTGCTTTTTTATGCGCTTCTGGGGCATTAATCGTCAATACTTCTTCCAGTATTTCACGAACGTTAAAATCAATGCTCTCAAGCACTAATTTACCAGCATCAATTTTTGAAAGATCCAAAATGTCGTTGATGATGGTAAGCAGGCCATTGGCCGATTTCTCAATCGTTCTTAAATGTTCTGTTTTGCGCTGATCAGATTGGTCTTTTAATAAAATACGGGTAAAGCCTAGAATGCCATTCAATGGGGTGCGGATTTCATGGCTAATATTGGTTAAAAATTCCGATTTAATACGGCTGCCTTCTAACGCCTCTTTACGAGCCATGTCTAATTCAATATTTTGCACCTCAATTGTTTCTAAGGTTTCTCGGATGTCGTGGGTTGCTTGTTCAATATTTTGTTGGTGTTCTGCTTTTGTGCGCTGAATGGCAATAGCCATCGCATTAATGCCTGATGCTAAGGTTTGGAATTCGTCACCACTGTTAATATGGACGCGGGTATCAATTTTTCCGTCACTGATTTTATCAACGCTATCGACCATGACTTGTATAGGATGAGAGATGCTGCGGCTCATTCGAATGGCTAAAATTAAGCATAGAATTAAGGTGATTAATACCGTACCAATGCTGGTTGCTAGATGTTGGTATTGAGCAATTTTGGTATTGGCTGTGGATAGTTCAATTTCCACCCAGCCTAATAATCGGCCGGTATTGGGGCTTATTTTAGCTTGTTGAAACGCCAGAGAAGAGGATAGGTCGATATTCTGCGAAAAAATCGGGGCTTTAATTCGAATGCTAGAAATTGTATTGATTAATTGCAGGTGCTGATCTTTGAGCTGAGTATTACCAATAGGACTACTGTCCATTTTAGGTCCGGCATTCGCTAATACTTGGCCATCTTTGTTGATGATACGAACAGCGCGTAAATCGCGTTCTTCTAATAAGTTGTTAGCAAGGTTTTGCAGCGTTTCAATATTACCCGATATAACACCGTATTCACTGGTAGAGGCTGCTTGTTTTGCAATGGCAAGACCACGTTCTTGCAGCAAATTGTCTAAATCATTCATTCTTTGGTTGATGAACAAGCCACCTAAGAATATGGAAACGATTAAGCCAGGTAATACCACCAAGGCAAGAATTCGATGTTGTAACTTCCAGTTTTTCATTGTTTATCCAGTCGTCCACCCCATAATAAAGAGGTGGTGAATTGTAATGCTAGCAATATTGATTATAAGCAAATTTCGATTCGATATTACAAATCGTATAGAATCCAGATTAGTATCTGGCGCTTTAGTTATATGTATTCGTCTTTAAGACCAATTTTCGCCAACTCATATTTGCCAATCATAGGACGCGTTTGTGACCCATATTGTATACCCTACCATTGATGCTTGCATCGGCCAGACACCATTAGTTCGTCTGCAGCGTTTAAATCAAGACAGTACTAATACTATTTTATTAAAGCTTGAGGGCAATAACCCAGCAGGGTCAGTGAAAGATCGTGCAGCTTTGAGCATGATTGTGAAAGCCGAACAGCGTGGCCAAATTCAAGCGGGTGATACCTTGATTGAAGCGACCAGCGGCAATACAGGTATTGCTTTAGCGATGGTGGCGGCGATTAAAGGTTATCGAATGCTGCTTATTATGCCTGATAATTTGAGCATGGAGCGGCGCTGGGCAATGCAAGCTTATGGTGCTGAATTGATCTTGGTGAGTAAAGAACAAGGTATGGAAGGTGCCCGAGATCTTGCTTTAGCCATGGAGGCCGACGGTAAAGGCAAAGTATTAAACCAGTTTGGTAATACCGATAATCCGCTAGCGCACTATGAAACAACCGGCCCTGAAATTTGGCAGCAAACCCAAGGTCAAGTGACGCATTTTGTGAGTGCGATGGGAACCACGGGTACAATCATGGGGACCTCACGTTTTTTGAAAGAAAAAAACGAGGCTATTCAAATTGTGGGTTTACAGCCAAAAGAGGGGGCCAGTATTCCAGGAATACGGCGCTGGCCCGAAGAGTATATGCCGACTATTTTTGAAGCCAGTCGTGTTGATCAGGTGATTGATATTGGTCAGCAAGAAGCGGAAGAGACTATGAAAGCTTTGGCGACGCAAGAAGGCATTTTTTGCGGGGTTTCTTCAGGTGGTTCCATTGCGGGTGCATTGCAGTTAAGCAAGCAGGTTGAAAATGCGACCATCGTCGCCATTATCTGTGATCGCGGTGATCGCTATTTATCGACGGGTGTTTTCTCTTAATCTGTTTTTCTAAAATAGCGCAGGGTTGTTTAGCATGCTTTGGTAGTGATTTGTTAACGGTTAGTGCTTTGTTAATAAAGGTAAGCTTGATTGAATTATAAGAATTCGCCCCCATTAATCCGCAAACGATTTATTTTGTAGGCCAACGTGAAAAAAACACTGACTTTAACCGTACATGACCTTGCATCGGACGGACACGGCATCGCGCGCTCTGGGCGCGATGTGTATTTTATATCTGGAGCTTTGCCTGGGGAAACCGTTGTTGCCCAGATGCTCGAGCGTAAACGTAAAATTTGGTTTTGTCGCTTGGTCTCAATTGAACAAGCCAGTGAGCATCGTATTGAGCCTGCCTGTCCGCACTATAAGCGTTGTGGCGGCTGTGACTTACAGCATTTAGCGTACCCGCAACAAGTTGCGCTAAAACAGCAAAGAGTTGCCCGAGAGCTAAGCCGACAAGGGATTGATGTTGAACACTGGCAAGCGCCGTTAATTGGCGATCAGCAATGGCACTATCGTCGACGTGCACGTTTGGGGATTCGCTATCATAAAGCCAACCACGATGTTGTGATCGGTTTTCGTGAAAGTAACAGTAATCAGTTAACCAATATTGACGTGTGTCCGGTATTGGTCGAGCACCCAGCGCTTGATTGGAAAGCTTGGCGGGGACGCTTAGTTCAATTAGAAGGTATTTCCCGTTTTGCGCATATTGAGATCTTGCAAGCGAGTGAGCGTTTGGTTCTTGTTTTTCGTGTGCTCAAAAAACTCAGTGATAATGATCAACAGCAATTACAGCAGTGGGCCGCGGAATTGGATATTGATATCTATATTCGCCCTGATGATGAACAGCCTCTGATGCCGATTAATGAGCAGGTTAGCTCATTAACACATAATGTTTTAGGGCATAATCTGACCATTCATCCTGACTATTTTGTTCAAGTTAATGCCGATGTTAACCAGCGGATGGTTGCTCAAGCAAAAGCTTGGTTAGCCCCAGAAAAAGGTTCTCATGTTTGGGATTTATTTGCGGGCCACGGTAACTTCTCTGTTCCTCTTGCTGAAGAAGCCATTGTAGATGCGGTAGAAGTTAGCGATGAAATGGTGCAGGCGATTGAGCAGCATGCTCAACAGATGGGCATCGCGAGCGGTGCAGAAGGTTGTGATTTAATTGCGCATAAAGCTGATTTATCCAATAGCCGCAGTTTGGCTAGTTTGCCAAACCCTGATTATGTTTTGCTTGACCCACCGAGAGCAGGCGCTAGCGCTTGTATGGATGAATTAATTAAGCGTAAAGCCAAGCGTATGGTTTATGTCTCGTGTGACCCTGCAACGTTGGCACGAGACTTGAAGAGTCTCAGCGACGATTTTGATATCGACAAAATTACAATTTTAGACATGTTTCCGCATACCCATCACATCGAAACTATGGTGTTATTGGTTCCCGCGAGTAAAAGCAGTCAGGGCCGCCGCAAGATGATGAATGACCGTATGAAAACTCAAACCAAAGAGAAAGGAGCATCTCGTGGTAAAAGTAAGAGATGATCAGCCTTTAAAGCACGACGGTAAAGTGAATGTCGATGCATGGTTAGATAAAATATGCACAGAAGCAGACATACTTGAGCCGGAAAAACTTCGCCATGCTCTCGTTGTGGCTAAAATTATTGCCGAAGATGCGGTAGAAAATAGCACTTATTGGACCATTGATAGCGCACAAATGGGCCTAGAAATGGCTCAGATTTTGGCCGAATTGCAGCTGGATGAAGCTTCAATACTGGCGGCAATTTTATACCGAGCCGTGCGTGAAGGGCGTTTGTCTCTTGCTCAGGTGCGAAAAGATTTTGATGATGAAGTCGCGACCCTTATTGAAGGGGTATTACGCATGGCCGCCATCAGCGCGGTGCAAAACCCTTCGGAAGAAGCGGTATTGGGCCAGCGGGAAGCTCAGGTAGACAATCTGCGCAAAATGCTGGTATCGGTGATTGATGATGTTCGTGTTGCGCTGATTAAGTTAGCCGAAAGAACGGCGGCTATTAGAGCCGTTAAAGATGCACCAGAAGACAAGCGTACAAAAGTGGCCCGCGAAGTCTTTAATATTTATGGACCGTTAGCGCATCGCTTAGGCATTGGGCATTTGAAGTGGGAGTTAGAGGATGTCTCTTTCCGTTATTTGGAACCTCTTGCTTATCAAAAAGTAGCGACATTATTAGATGAAAAACGCTTAGCCCGACAGGATTACATTGCCAACATCGTTGCAACGTTAACAGAGGAATTAGAAGGCGCAGGTATTGAATGCGAGGTTAATGGCCGCGCAAAACACATCTATAGCATCTGGCGCAAAATGAAGCGCAAGAATATTGAATTCTCACAAGTTTATGACGTGCGAGCTGTGCGTATTTTGGTCCCAACGGTACGCGATTGTTACGCTGCACTAGGCATCGTGCACTCAGTTTGGCGACATATACCGCATGAATTTGACGACTATATTGCCAACCCCAAAGAGAACGGCTATCAGTCATTGCATACTGCCGTGATTGGTCCTGAAGGAAAAGGCATGGAGGTGCAAATCCGCACCCAAGAAATGCACGAAGATGCTGAGTTAGGTGTTTGCGCGCATTGGAAGTACAAAGGAACAGATACCAACGCTAAAGATCAAGCATACGAACAAAAAATTGCATGGTTGCGTCAAGTTGTTGAATGGCATGAAGAGATCGGTGATCTGCCTGAATTAATGAGCGATTTGCGCTCTGATATTAACCCGGATCGAATTTATGTATTCACCCCAGAGGGGCACGTAGTCGATTTGCCACCCAATGCGACTCCGGTTGATTTTGCATACCGTGTGCATACCGAAATTGGTCATCGTACTCGTGGTGCAAAAGTGAATGGTCGCATTGTGCCGTTAACTTACCAAATGAAAACGGGTGAACAGGTCGAGATTTTAACCAGCAAAGAATCACGTCCAAGTCGCAACTGGTTGAACCAAGATTCAGGTTACATTAATACCGCTCGAGCGCGCGCAAAAGTAGCGCACTGGTTTAAATTGCAGGCAAAGGATACCAATCAAGAAGAAGGTCGCCAGCTATTAATGCGCGAGTTGGATCGACTTGATCTGGCTCGAGTTCCATTGTCTGAAGTCGCTAGCGCAATGAACATGAAAAACGCGGAAGACTTATTTGCCGCTATTGGTGCTGGTGATATTCGACTTGGCCAAGTAGTTAGTTACATCTCGCGCCAAAATGATATCAAGCAGCCACAGCAAGAATTACCGCTGTTAAAAACAACTCCAACGACGCGTAAAAATGGCGACATATCAATACAAGGTGTCGGCCATTTATTGACTCAAATAGCCCCTTGTTGCCAACCTGTACCTGGCGATGATATCGCTGGCTACGTGACACTTGGCCGTGGGGTGAGTGTGCATCGTCAAGATTGTGATAACTTGATGAATCATAAAATGACTGAACCGCAGCGAATTCTTGAAGTCAGTTGGGGTGAAGAAGCCAGTCAAATGTACCCCGTTGATGTTGATATTAGTGCTTATGACCGTACAGGTTTGCTGCGCGATATCAGTTTGGTCTTAGCGGACAGTAAAGTGAATGTTGTTTCTGTGAGTACCAAATCAGAGCAGAAAGATCATTTGGCTCATATGCAAATTACGATTGAAATCGACAGCCTATCAAAGCTTGGCCGTGTCTTAAATAAACTCAATCAATTGCCCAACGTACTCACCGTTCGTCGCTCTCGAACTTATTGATCAATTCAATCAATAAGTTCGAGAGCGAATACTTGAACTCCGCATTTAAGGAATGCCATTATGAATAACTCTGGTGATCAATCGTATGATTTAGCCGACCTGGTATATCTCATGCAGCGTCTACGTGACCCAGATACTGGCTGTCCTTGGGATATTCAGCAAACGTTTGATTCTATTATTCCGCATACTATTGAAGAAGCGCATGAAGTTGCTCAAGCAATAAAAGACAAGGATTGGCCCAATGTTGAAGAAGAGCTTGGAGATTTATTATTCCAAGTGATCTTTTACAGTCAGCTAGGGAATGAAAAAGCCTTATTTGATGTCTCATCGGTTATTAATCTGTTGGTCACTAAACTGATTCGCCGACATCCTCACGTTTTTCCGAAAGGAAACTTACACGCTGAGCGCCCAGCCAACAGTTGTCCAACTGAAGCCGAAATTCATGCGCAATGGCAAGTCATTAAAGCAGAAGAAAAAGTCTTAAAAGCCGCTAGAGGCGGCATACCTGTCGGCATTTCTAGCGCGCTGGAACGGGTTGATTATTTAAAAGACATTCCTGCTTCTTTACCCGCATTAAGTCAGGCCGATAAAATACAAAAAACGGTTTCATTGCGTGGTTTTGATTGGCATGAAATATCAGGCGTACTGGATAAAGTTCGAGAAGAATTACAGGAGGTTGAAGAGGAAATAGAGCTTGCAGACCCCAAACGTTTAAATCATGAGGTAGGTGATTTACTGTTTGCCGTGGTTAACGTTGCTCGTCATCTAGGTATTGACCCAGAGCAAGCATTGCTGGAAACCAATCAACGTTTCAGTGAACGCTATAGCATTGCTGCTCGGTATTTAGCACAGCAGGGGCGGTCGCTTGAATTGGGCAATAGCAATAACGTAGCGGAAACGGAAATGGAAACCGCTTGGCAAGAGGCCAAGCGTTTACATCCGCAGCTGCTCGCAAAAATGGCGGCGGCGAATGATGATGAATAATGTAAAAAGCGTGCGCTTTAATTCGTCGCTGTTTTAATACATCGCCTTTAATATATTAGTGCGCGGATGACTTTTTGGCTTCATGAATTTGTTTTAAATGTTTACGTGTAAGTGTTAGAAATTTGGGTGTCGGGCCTGTATCCGCATACATAGGGTCGCCTTCTTCATCACGCGCGATGATCTCTTTGCCTTCAACGTATGGAAAGCTGCTCGTCAGTTCATCCAGTGCGCTACTGATTAAGTCTTGCAATAAGTTTTCTTGCGGGTATTTAGGGAACATTTCGCATAAAGCTTCTAGCCGTGCTGCGTCCTCTTCTGGCAGTTTAATTTGATAACCTTTGTCACTTAACTGCCCAGAAAATTCTTTTTCCCAATACTGCATTAACTTATTCAACTTCATGGCTAGCCCTTCAATCTCTTCCTTATGTGTCTATTTAGTTTAGACATTAAAATCCTAACCTGCCTGCAAAATAACAAAGTGTAACTAAACAGATGTAAATCTTTATCTGTGGTAAGTTTTAACCTGTATGTAATCAATTGTCGTAAGCCATTAATATTGGTAAATAGGCTAAATGTGGTCAATTCAGATCGATTACAGCAGTTCGATAGAAATTGATTTATGCTTAATAGAGTTTTAACCATCGCGATAGGCAAGAAGGACTTAATATGCAAGAACTGGATCCGCTATTACGAGACAAAGTACGCAGTCTAGGTTATAGCCTAGGAGAAACCATCGCTGACGATTGTGGCGATGATATTTTTAAATTAATTGAGCAAATCCGCAATCAATCGAAACGCGCTCACAATGGCAGTGATGATGATAAAGCCGCACTGATCACTTTATTGAAGGGCTTAAAAGATAATGAGCTAGTGCCCGTGGCTCGAGGTTTCAGTCAATTTTTAAATTTAGCCAATATTGCTGAACAGCAACACTCGCTCAGTTGGCGTCGAGAAGATGCCGAGACCGACAGTGTTGACTTTATTCTTGAGGATGTTTTTAGCGCCATAGTAAAGCAGTTGAAAGGAACCCAGTTAAATGATGAGTTGTGTAACCTAGATATCGAACTGGTATTAACAGCGCACCCCACTGAAATTATTCGCCGCACCTTGATTAAAAAGTACGATGAAATAGCGGAAGTATTACAAGTGCTGGATGATATTCGTGATAATCATCCTAAGCGTAATGAATACCATCAACAGCTCAATAATTTAATTGCAGAGATATGGCGCTCTGACGAAATTAGACAGCAGCGACCTACCGCAGTTGAAGAAGCGAAGTGGGGCTTTGCGGTTATCGAAAATTCACTGTGGCAAGCTATACCTAGGCTAATGCGCGAGTTGGATAACAAGTTATTATCACAAGGTGAAAAATCATTAGGTCTTGATGTTTGCCCCATTCATTTTGCATCTTGGATGGGCGGTGATCGTGATGGTAATCCTAACGTTACCGCAGATGTTACCGGTGAAGTTTTATACCTGGCTCGTTGGATGGCGGCCGATCTTTATTTACGTGACTTAAATGAATTAAGCACCCAGCTGTCTATGGTGCAAGCAACCGATGAATTGCAATCATTGGTTGGCGATACCGGTGAACCGTATCGAGAGTGTTTAAATCAACTTAAACATAAATTAAAACAAACCAAAGCCTGGGCAGCAGAAAGCGCACGTTTAAAAAGTCATAGCAGTTTGCCTCATGTGGATGAGTTAGAAACCTTATTTAATCCTTTAGTGCTTTGCTATCAGTCTTTGTGTGAAACGGGGATGTCAGGCATTGCTAATCGTGATTTGTTAGACGTTATTCGTCGTATGGCATGTTTTGGTTTAACGTTAACCCGTTTGGATATTCGTCAGGAATCGACTCGTCATAGCCAAGTTGTTTCTGAATTGTGTGATTTTTATCAACTTGGAGATTATGCCCGTTGGGATGAAGAGCAAAAGCAGCAGTTTTTGTTGAAAGAGTTAGAAAATAAAAGACCTTTATTACCGCAACAAGCCGTCAATTGTTCTTTAACCGCGGCTGAAAATGACAACCTTGATGATGTTTTCTGGAAGCCTAGTGATGACTGTAATGAAGTTTTAAAAACCATGCAGGTTATTGCTGATCAAGACGGAAAAGGCATTGCTAACTATATTATTTCGATGGCCAGTGAGCCTTCCGATATTTTGGCCGTGGCGCTATTACTAAAAGCCAGCGGTGTTGAACGCCGATTGCCGATTGTTCCATTATTTGAAACCCTTGATGATTTGCAGTTTGCTGCAGAGCGTATGAACAAATTGTTCAGCTTGCCTTGGTATAAAAAATATTGCGGCTTACATCAGCAGGTGATGATTGGTTATTCTGACTCCGCTAAAGACGCAGGCAATATGGCAGCGGCTTGGGCGCAATATAAAACCCAAGAAGAGCTGGTTGATTGTGCACTTAAACATGGTATCGAACTCACATTATTTCATGGTCGTGGTGGTACGGTGGGTCGTGGTGGCGGCCCTGCGCAGAGAGCAATTTTGGCGCAACCTCCAGGGTCTGTTAAAGGTAGGCTGCGAGTAACCGAGCAAGGGGAGATGATTCGGTTTAAGTTTGGCTTTCCTTCTGTTGCTTTACGTAGCCTCAAAATTTATTTAGCGGCGGTGCTTGAAGCAACATTATTACCTCCAAAAGCCCCTGAAGATGATTGGCGTGAATTAATGGAGTCGATGGCTCAGAGTAGCGTGATCTCTTATCGAAAATTGGTACGAGAAGATAAAGACTTTGTCCCGTATTTTAGATCGGCAACACCAGAGCAAGAGCTGGGTAAGTTAGCGCTCGGAAGTCGCCCGGCAAGACGAAAAGCCAGCGGTGGCATTGAATCTTTACGAGCGATTCCATGGATCTTTGCTTGGATGCAAATTCGCTTAATGGTGCCAGCATGGTTAGGAGCCGATCAAGCGTTAGCCGATGTTGCGCATGGAGATTCTGCAGCAGGCGATGCCATTTTAGGCGATAACGATAATACGCGCTTACTGCAGACGATGTATCAACAATGGCCTTTTTTCGCTACCTATATCGATATGCTCGATATGATCGTAGGTAAAACCGATATTGATATTGCGGCCTATTATGACCAGCAGTTGGTGGCCGAGGACTTAAGGGCTATTGGCGAGCAATTACGTCAGCGCTTATCTGAAATTGGTCAGTATTTATCGCTTATCAAACCTAATTTGGGTGAGGGTTCACAAACCTCGGCACAATCTCAAACAATGCAAGTCAGAGGAACTTATACCGATCCATTGCACTATTTACAGGCTGAGTTATTACAACGGGCTAGATCGGAAAATCATGCGAAAGAGGTGGAGCGCGCTTTGATGGTGACGATGACAGGGATTGCGGCTGGGATGCGCAATACTGGCTAAATCCTTGATTAATAACTAATGGCGGAGTAAAGTTAGGCCTATTTTTTTCATGGTCTGGCTGTTTTTTGTACAGCTAGGCCCGATATCAGTTTCAGTAAATTATGAGGAGAGGCGCATGCGCGTAATCTTATTGGGCGCCCCAGGTGCAGGTAAAGGTACACAGGCTCAGTTCATTTGTGAGAAATATGATATTCCTCAAATTTCAACGGGTGATATGCTTCGTGCGGCAGTGAAAGCTGAATCTCCTTTAGGTTTGAAGGTAAAAGACATCATGACAACGGGTGGTTTGGTATCTGACGATATTATTATTGCCTTAGTGAAAGAGCGCATCACTGAAAGTGACTGTGCAAATGGTTTCTTATTCGATGGTTTTCCTCGCACGATTCCTCAAGCTGAAGCGATGGTTGCAGCCGGTGTTGCGATTGATTACGTTGTTGAAATTGACGTTGATGATGAAGAAATCGTTGGCCGTTTAAGTGGTCGTCGTGTTCATCCTAATTCTGGTCGTACTTATCACGTTATTTATAATCCACCTAAAGTGGAAGATAAAGATGATGTGACAGGTGAAGATCTTATTCATCGTGCAGATGATTCTGAAGAAACTGTTCGTAATCGTTTGGGTATTTATCACGATCAAACTAAGCCATTAGTCGCTTTCTATAAGCAATTTGAAACTGAAAATGCTGAAACTAAGTATGTTCATATTGCTGGCGTAGGTTCTTTAGAAGAAATTACCGCTAAAGTAATGGAATCTCTAGGTGCTTGAATGCGCAGATTCGTTTGAATAATGCTTGATTAAAAAAAGACCCAAAGGGTCTTTTTTTATGTCTGAAATTTATGCCTGTGCAAAAAACTCCATTATGTTAAATGCATTTGGGTGTAATTATTCAGCAATTTTTGAATGTAGTCAGTTTTAAGTAACGATTAATTTTTCATACTATTTGATTTTTCACGGCGGTTTATTGAGCCTATTAACGAGAGTTGTCGAATTTCAGATATTGTTATAAATATAATTAACGAAAGGTTATTAAAAATTATTGGCTTAAATAAAATTAATTTTAAATATTTTTAAAGGATATCTTGAATATTTGATGAAATAATGCACTTTTTTTTGGTTTTTGCCGCTAAAAACACTATTATTGACCTCGTCATCTTCCGCGCAATTATATTTGTGCTAATTTTAATATGAATAACATATTAGCTAATCGAGGAATTAATAATGGGCAGACCTAAAAAGAACCCGGCAGCCGCTAAAAAAGTAGTTGCTAAAAAAGCTCCTGCTAAACGTGCGACGAAACCTGCTGCTAAAAAAACAATTGCTAAAAAAGCAACGAATGTTGTTGCTGTTGCTCCAGCAGTTGCAAAAGCTCAAACTGCAATTGAAAAAGCAACAAAAGCGATCGCCGCTCAACAAGTTAAGATTGATGCTGCTATTAAAAAGCAAGCTGTTGCTAAAGCAAAAGCCACTAAGCCTAAACCAACCGCGGCTATTAAACGTGCTGTGGTAACGGCTAATGCGAAAGTTCGTTCTGAGAAAGAAAAACTAGCACCTTTAAAAGCTCAGTTGCGTGAAGCTAAAGTTGCTTTGAAAGTGGCAGAAATGGATGCTAAAGCGGCAGAAGTTGAAGCAAAAGCGAAAGCGGTTATTGCTGATTTTGAAGCGTCTTTGAATGTTAAGTCTGAAGCTGACTTGAAGAAAGCATTAGCAGATTTTGAACAGTCTTGGACTAAATCCCGCGAGCGTCAAATTGCGGCTAAAGTTAAGGCGCGTACTGCTAAAGAAGCTAAGAAAGCAAAAGCAGCGGCTAAAAAATTAGCGGCTAAAGCGAAAGCCTTGGTTGCACCTGCTAAGAAAAAGCCAGCGGTTAAAGCAAAGTCTGCTGCGAAAACAGCCGTCGTTAAAAAAGCACCTGTTAAAAAAGCGCCAGTAGCTAAGAAAGCTGGCCGTGGTCGTCCTGCTAAAAAATAGTACGGGAACGGGTTCTAGCCCAGAGTTCTTGTTTATTTAAGTGACAATAAAGCCCTAGAGTCAATTCTAGGGCTTTTTTTTGCTCAATTTTCAAATGTTGTTCAGTGTTTGTTATACTGCGGCAAATTTTAACCATGTTAGTAAATTCAATGAGTAATATCCTCGTTTTAGATGCCTCCGCTTCTTGGTGTTCAGCGGCACTTAGTATCAATGGTACGGTGTACAGTGCGGCCCAGTTACAGCCTCGTAAGCATGCTCAGCTATTGATGCCGATGATTGAAAACTTGTGTCAGCAAGCGGGCATTAAGCCAAAGCAGCTTGACGGAATTGCATTTGGCAAGGGTCCTGGTTCTTTTACTGGGCTTCGCATTGCTATTTCAGTTGCCCAAGGTCTGTCATTAGCAACAGACGCCAAGCTTTATGGCATTTCTTCCTTGCAAGCACTTGCTTGGCAAGCAATGAAAGTGAAAGACAATGAGCATGTTGTTGCGATTATGAATGCTCATATGGGAGAGGTGTTTTATGCTGCTTATCATAAAACAGAGCAAGGCTTGGTGGCGATTATTGAAGATGCTTTAGCGAAACCTGAACAGGTAGATCTTTCATTATTGGCATCGGCTAATGATTGGTCAGGTATTTCTTGGTTGGGAGCAGGAGATGGTTTTCAGTTTGCTGATCAAATGCCGCAGGTTTTAGCTGTTGTTGATACGGTCGAAGAAGATATTGCTGCTATTGCAGAGAGCATGATGGACATCGCTTTGGTCGCTTGGCAGCAAGGTAAATTTACGACGGCAGAGCATCAGCAGCCGGTCTATTTACGCGATACTGTTGCTTGGAAAAAGCTGGCGGAGCAACCGTCATTGCTTAATAAATAACTCATATAAATAACTTACATAAATAGAGATGAATTGCTGTCGTTGTTATCTGGTAGCAATACACAATAGGAAATTGTTGAAATGGATTTAATTCAAATTATTGTTTTATCGTTGTTGCAAGGTTTTACCGAATTCTTGCCGATCTCAAGTTCTGCGCATTTAATTTTGCCTTCGCAAATTTTAGGCTGGGCTGATCAGGGATTGGCTTTTGATGTTGCCACACACATTGGCACACTCGTCGCTGTGATTATCTATTTTCGCCGAGATGTCGTTGCGATAACTCAAGGCTGGTTAACGACCGGTTTTTCGACCAAGATGAATAATAACGCACGGTTAGCTTGGGCTATTGTAATTGCAACAATACCCGCGGGCTTGGTGGGTTTAATTTATGGCGATTGGATAGAAGCGAATTTTCGCTCAAGTGAAGTCATTGCTTATGCAACGATTGGCTTTGGTTTGTTATTACTTGCGGCCGATCGTATGGCCAATGAACATAAAGATATGTTGCAAATGACACTGCTTGCGGCATTGATTATTGGTATTTTCCAAGCATTTGCTTTGATTCCTGGAACGTCTCGCTCGGGTATTACCATGACCGCTGCTCTATTTTTAGGTTTTCAGCGTCAATCTGCTGCCCGCTTTTCATTTTTAATTTCAATCCCTCTTATATTAGCCGCGGGTTTATTAAAAACGAAAGATCTGATTGAGCAAGCGACGCAAGTTAATTGGTTGGAGATTGGTTTGGCGGCGTTGCTTTCTGCGATCAGTGCTTATGTCTGTATTTATTTCTTTCTAGCCATGATTAATCGCATTGGCATGCTGCCTTTTGTTATTTACCGTTTAGCATTGGGTATTATCTTGTTGGTGTGGTTTGTTTAATGGCGTTATTAGATGGAATAATTCAGCAATCTGAAACTGAGCTATTTGATTTACCCGCATGGCGTGAAGAATGGCAAATTGATGCTGTTGAGTTTGATCAATTACAGCACGCGGGTTTGTACATGCTGGTTGATGGGCAGCGTATAAGTCTTCAGCAGGGGGGTAAAAAGGCTCCAGGGCCTGTCTTTGTCGATTTTGTTAGTGGTGCTAGCGCGCATCGTCGAAAATACGGTGGCGGCAAGGGGCAAAGCATTGCTAAGGCCGTTGGTATCAGCAGCGCCTACAAACCGACGGTCTTGGATGCTACTGCAGGTCTTGGGCGTGATGGATTTGTATTAGCAACCTTAGGCTGCCATGTCACGTTGATAGAACGCCACCCGGTGGTTTATTTATTATTAAAAAGTGGTTTGCAATGTGCCCAAGGCGAAAGGGAAATAGCCGATATTATGTCGCGCATGAAATTGCTGCAAGGTAACTCTATTGAGCTATTGCGAGATTGGTTTGAATTGGGTTATGAGCAGCCTGATGTTGTTTATTTGGATCCCATGTTTCCACATTCAAATGCTTCAGCAGAAGCCAAAAAAGAAATGAAATTATTTCGTACTTTGGTTGGAGCAGATTTGGATGAAGATCAATTATGGGCTCAGGCGGATGCCATTGCGCGTTGTCGCATTGTGGTGAAACGACCTGCTAAAGCACCACCATTGGCAGGTAAGCAACCGAGTTATACATTAGCCGGTAAGGCTAATCGTTTTGATGTCTATTCTAAAACAAAGGTCGAGGCTAAACCCATTTAGCCACCCTTGTGGGTGGCTATTAAGTATGTGAATTTTATTCAGATTCTTGCCAAGTAATTTGCAAAATACTCTGGCGTAAACTCGCATCCAATACTTTTTCTAACTCAAGTGTCATAACGGTGAGGCTTTCGTCAAAAATTAGCTGTTCATCTTCGTCAGTATGAATTAATCCCTGACTCAGTAATTGCTCGATGAGTGTACGGAACAGATTTTTATCGAAAAATTCTGGTGTGCTAATGCCATGCAGTATGGATATGCGTGACGCTAAAATAGAAGACTGTTCTTCAAGTTCTTTCGCGGTTGCATTACCACTGCCAATTTTTCGTAATAAAGATAAGGTTAAGAAATAACGTTCTTGAGTTTGCATCGCAACTTGGCCAAAACCGGACAGCTTTAGGTACTCGTTAGAGTTCGCTGCAGGGCGGCTAAAATGATCGCCGTCGCGTTCGATGAGTCCAAGATTCACCATAGCTTGTAAGCAAACTTCGACTACTTCTGGTAGCTCTTCTAAATCCCAGCGTAAAAATAATTCCGCCTTGAAGAAAGGATATAAAAACTTACACAGTGTCTGAATTTCTTCGAGGTTATGATCGCGATTATTAACAAATAAGCTGGCCAATAAAGAAGGCATTGCAAAGATATGGAAGACGTTATTGCGATAATAGCTTAAAGAAATTGCTTGATGTTCATCGGCTTGAACGATTTCACCTAGGCTGTGTTTCGCAATCGAGATCATGCCCATGTTTTCAGCATAAGCGATCCATTCTTTACCATCACCTTCTGGAATTTCGACAAGGTCGGTATACGGTAAAGTTTGCAGCAATTTCTTGTAGTCATCCAATTTGTTTGCCAGTAATTGGGCGTCCATGGCTAGATAGGGGGTCGCTAATAAACCGGTAGCCACTAAATTGATTGGATTGACGGAGGCGGCATTGTTGATTTGCGTAGCCACTTCAAGGGCCAGTTTGTTGACGACCTTGGGTGTCCAATCGGGTTTAAAATTATTCTGGCTGCGTTCCTCGCGCCAATTAGGCTGCTCCGCATCCAATAGATGATCGAAGTTAATGGGGTTGCCAAACGTCACGCGTACTTTACCGAAGGAGCGTTTCATATTTCGCACTGACGCAAAAATGCCACCGAGTCCTTCTTTTTTCTTTTTCTTGCCTTTCAGTTCGCCTTGATAGCTATTAGATTCAAATACTTTTTCATAGCCAACATAAACTGGCATAAAAATAATTGGCTTAGTTGAATCACGCAAATAACTTCTCAGAGTCATCGCCAGCATGCCTGCTTTAGGATTGAGGGTACGCCCAGTTCGGCTGCGACCACCTTCAACAAAGTATTCGGTTGAATAACCATTTTTGAATACCGAGTGTAGGTATTCATCAAAGACCGCGGCGTATAATTTGTTGCCCTTAAAAGTACGGCGCATAAAGAAAGCACCACCACGGCGTAAAATAGGCCCAGCAATCGGCATGTTTAAGTTGATCCCAGCCGCAATATGCGGGACTTGGAGGCCGTTATGGTAAAGCACATACGAGAGTAACAAATAATCGATATGACTACGGTGACAAGGAACGTAGATGATTTCATTATCTTTGTTCGCATCTTGTAGGCGTTCAATATTGTAAATGTTGACGCCGTTATAAATTTTATTCCAAACCCAAGTTAAAACAACATCCAAGAAACGAATGGCGGTATGGGTCATGTTGGCCGCAATTTCATCGGCGTATTTTAGGGCTAAAGCATTGGCTTTTTTACGACTGATGTTTTTCGTTTTCATTTCCTCTTCAATGGCTTCGATCACCAAAGGTTTACGAGGAATTTGATGTACTAAGGTGCTGCGGTGGGATAGATCAGGACCTAATACCGTTGCATTCACCTGACGGAAGTGAACACGTAATACGCGGGAAAGTTTGCGCGCTGTTATTTCGGTATCTTTGCCTTCATCAATCAGTTGGCGCAGTGATATCGGAGTACTGAAGCGAATCGCCGTTTCACGTCCATTTAATAAAATGGCCATAATGGTGGAAAGGCGGCCACCTAGTGTGCCACTGCTTTGTAACCAGATCTTTAGGAACGAGCGTTCTTTATCAGGGCTGCGACCCCAATAAACGACGACGGGAACAATTTGAATGTCTTGCTCTTTTTGATCACGAATTAAATCGATCCAGCGGGTAAGACGTTTTGAAACAAGAGGTATGCCGCGTTTACGAAAGGGTGCGCCAGCACGTTTGTAGCTGGAAAAAAATGGGCTGATATTTTTTTGTTGCTCACCAATCTTGGTCTCTAGAATGCTGGGTAAGCCAGCATCTGTTATCACTTTATCAATCACTAATTCTTGGCCATTAGATTTATATTGCAAGGCATAAACAATAGGCTTGCTGCTATCTAATCCAAGATCTTGTGCGGTGGGACCAATGATTTTTGTATTAACTAATGTATGGATTAAGCGCTGCTTAAAACGAAATAACCCATTATTAATCGCCGTGATTAAATTCATGCTAACAATTCCAATGTAAATAACAGGCTAAGTTTACCTGCTCAGTGCATTGGGTTAAATGGCTATTATGCCAATATCTTAGGTAATGACTCTTATTTAACGAAATTGTTAGCTAAAATGAATATGATCAAGAAAAAAGTACTTATTAATAGTGAGGCGGAGGAGGTTCAATAAAGCTACCGGATGTTTGTGTGCCTTGGCTGCCACCGATGCTTTGAACTTGTTGGTATAAATATTTTAGCGCGTCTTTTGCTGTTTTATTATCAAACTGCAGCTCTACCAAGGCATCGTTTAATTGTTCGATATGATGTTCTAGGTAAGCAACTTTTGTTTCAAGTTGCTCGATTTGCTGTTGCTGATTGTCACTTTGTGAGCTTGTCATAAGGTTCTCGATGAATTTTTTCGAATTGTTACAGGCTATTGGGTGAGGGTCAAAGGAATACTGGTGTAACTTGGTAAAGTTGTACGTTATTTGATCAAAAAGAGTTATTAATTACAGTACGAGCGTTTTGCTTTTCTATCGTATTGATTTTTGTAATGAATTAGGCTTTCATAGCTAGGCTTTGTGGCTTTGTTTGGTCTTAAGCAAAAGAAAAACAGACAAAAATTTGCATCGAAAGAGAGAAAAGGATGAAAGGTATTATGATTAGAAAGTTTATTGTGAGTTTAGTGCTCGCGCTGATTGCTCCATTTATTTTAAAAGTAGCATTAAATAAGGTACTTGTAGGTATCACTTTAGCTTCTGGAAGTACGTTAGCAGAGAGTTTGTCATCTCTTCCTAATGTCGGTGTTATTTATACAATTGTGGCGTTGATCTTCTTCGCGATTGCTTTTATTTCTGCTTTGGCTGTTCCTGCGCGTCGTCGCCGTAATCGTTCAAGTGGTACTGTTGTGGAAAGCGATGTTGATGATGGTCGTGAGCGTGGAATGGTTAAGTGGTTTAATGTTAAAAAAGGTTTTGGTTTTATTACGTGGGATGACGGTGAAGATGTTTTCGTTCACTTCCGTTCTATTCGTGGTCAAGGTCATCGTTCTTTGACGGAAGGTCAGCGTGTTAAATTTATGGTTGTACGCGGCCAGAAAGGACCACAAGCTGAAGATGTTTCAGTTGTTCGTGGTTAATCGCTACTGAATAGATTCAGGCTGAGAATTGGCGGGTCTAGTCGTTAAAAGAGAAGAGGCGGATTATCCGCCTTTTTTTGTGCCTGCTGGTAAGGTAAAAATTATTGTGGGTCTTTGGTTTTTATTGGCCTGATGGAAGTTGATCTTTCTTGATTTTTGCTACTTTGGCCATTTGGGGTAGATGTCTAAGAGGGCAGGTGAGGGTGATATCATCATCGGGCGCTTGCATTTGGCCCAGGCGGTTAAAATACTCAATAAACAGTAGCTTGATTTGGTTTAATGGCGACATAAAAAAGCCCCTCTATGCTGGTTATACATCAAGTATAGCCAGCATAGAGGGGCTTGTTTAAAAGCTTTGTTACAAAAAGTAGTCAGTCAAAATGCAAAACTAAGACTTAAACTTTCTGAACAAGCTCTTTTAATAGGCGTGGATTAGCTACTAGGATATCAGCAGGTGCTTTAATCAACGGTGCGCCTGATAGGTTTGCTGTTAAGCAGCCAGATTCATGAGCAATTAAGCTACCAGCATTCAGTGAGAACTCATCCATATCACAAAGCATGGCACCGTGTAGGCGGTCTGCTGCGGTATAAGCCATCATTAGTACGCTACTGCCAAGAGCACGAACATCGTTCGCTTGTGCCATTAGACTGGTGATTTTTTGGCGGATTTCGAAAACACGCTCACCTTCGCTATGGTTCGGAGTTTTGAAGCCGATAAGAGCTTGTCCGATTTCACGCAGTTGACCACAGCGTAAGCGGCGGTTATTTAATTGCGCGCCACGACCACGGCTAGCGCTGAACTCGTCACCGTTCATTGGGTTAATAACCACGGTATGTTCAGTTTTGCCATTAACTAAGCAGCTTACGATGATTGCGAAATCAGGTAGGCCTACGCGAAAGTTAACCAGGTCATCGATGACACATACTTGCCATTGATTTCTAGGTGCGCCTTCAGCTGGGCTGTGAAAGCCAGTTTCACGGCCTTGGTAGCTATCTTCTGGGCAGGCGTTTTTGAGCTCAAAAATAATGCTCTTTTCAAGGCCGATGGCGCAGTCAGCTACAAATTTTGATTTTTCTTGATCGCTACTCTGGTAGGGATCGAAACGGTCCAAGCTACGGACCAAGTCTTGTCCTGCATTACGTGCAGCACGCAGCGCAAGGTTTACAAGCGGTTGCATAGGGCTACTAATCTCTTAAAGAACGGTGAACGCGCGAGTATAACAAAAAAATTCGGATAAAAAAAATACTAATAGATTTTTTTCACGCGGGCTTTTTCATATCTTCATAAGTTCTACGCTGTTAGAATGCTGATTTTATGTAGAATGTGCTCGTTTTGTATCGAGACATTCATGTTAGTAGAAGATGCCTCATGTTAGATCAGATTAGAATTGTTTTAGTAAATACCACGCACTCTGGAAATATCGGAGCGGCAGCCCGTGCAATGAAAAATATGGGGGTGACACAGCTGGTCTTGGTTGACCCTATTGCAGAAATAGATGGTGATGCCATTGTGCGTGCTTCTGGCGCGTCCGAAATTCTAGACAGCTGCATTACGGTGTCTAGCCTTGATGAGGCTGTGGCCGGTTGTGGGCTAGTGATTGGTACCAGTGCCCGTGGACGTCATATTCCTTGGCCTCTTTGCTCACCACGAGAGTGTGCCGATAAGGCTAAAAAAGCCGTTGCAAACAATAATAGTGTTGCCTTGGTATTTGGTCGTGAATCCCGTGGTTTGACAAACGAGGAGCTGCACAAGTGTAATGCTCACGTTCATATTCCAACCAATCCAGATTTTAGCTCGTTAAATATTGCGGCTGCCGTCCAGGTTTTGTGCTACGAAATGCGCATTGCGGCGTTAGAGGAAGAGGCTGCTGATAACGACAGCAAGAATAAATGGGGCGTTGAGTGGGATTATGAAATGGCGCCGCATGGTGATATGGAGCGATTTTTTGATCATTTAAAAGATTCTTTGGTTGATATTGGCTTTCTTGACCCCAATACACCTAAACAGTTGATGACGCGTTTGCGTCGTATGTTTCAAAGAACGGCACTGGATACCATGGAAGTCAGTATGATGCGTGGCATTTTGGCGGCGGTTCAGCGTAAAGCAAAGGTGGCTAATGACGCTGGTGCTAATAAACAAGAGAGTCGTGATGATCGCAACGATGAAAAGAATAAAGGCTAAGTAATAAAATGTTTCGACGAATTCGACAAGACGTAGCCTGTGTATTTGAGCGTGACCCTGCGGCTCGTAATACCTTTGAGGTATTAACAACCTATCCTGGTGTGCATGCGATTATTCATTATCGTCTAGCGAACTGGTTATGGCTGAAAGGCTTTAAATGGCTTGCGCGCTTACTTTCAACATTTAGCCGCTGGATGACAGGGATTGAAATTCATCCTGGCGCAACCATCGGTGATCGTTTCTTTATTGATCATGGTATGGGGGTGGTTGTGGGAGAGACTGCTGAAATCGGCAACGACTGTACGCTGTATCATGGTGTGACCTTGGGTGGCACGAGTTGGAATAAAGGTAAGCGTCACCCAACACTGCGTGATGGGGTTGTTGTGGGTGCTGGAGCGAAAGTATTAGGGCCTATTGTTGTGAATGAGGGCGCTCGTATTGGTTCGAATGCGGTTGTGACAAAAGAGGTGCCCGCAGGCGTGAGTGTTGTGGGTATCCCCGGGCGAATTGTTCGTAAGCCTGATCCTGAGCAAGATAGACGACGTAAAGATATTGCTGAGAAAATTGGTTTCGATGCTTATGGTATGGCCGATGAAATGCCTGATCCTGTTGCGCGCTCGCTGAATAACTTGATGGATCATATGTTAGCGGTAGATGGCAAAATCAATAATATTTGCAAGTCATTGCATAAATTAGGCGATACTTCTTGTGATGAGGCCTTGCCGGAATTAAAGGCTTCGCATGTTGAATGTCTTGCGGATAAAAAAACCTCTGATACGAGTGATGTAAAATCTGACTGACGCAAATGAGCCTTGGTTGGTTAATAAAAATGGGGCGTTAATAAAAAACAGGAATAGTTGACTATTTTACTCGGACTTACGCATAATAGCGTTCAAGTAATTAAATTGACTGTTTCTGGAGGCCGAGCTTTGCGCTTAACCACAAAAGGACGCTACGCCGTCACTGCTATGCTGGATCTTGCAATGCATGCAAAGCAAGGTCCCATTAGCTTGAACGATATTTCTGGTCGTCAAGGAATTTCCTTATCCTATCTAGAGCAACTTTTTGCTAAGTTGCGCCGCAATGAGCTGGTTTCAAGTGTGCGTGGTCCTGGTGGCGGTTATCGACTCAGTCGCGCAGGTGCTGACATTAATGTCGCGCAAGTCGTGGATGCGGTTAGTGAGTCTATTGATATTACGCGCTGTGAAGGCAAAGGCGATTGCCAAAAAGGCGAGGCGTGTTTAACGCATCATCTATGGTGTGATTTAAGCAATCAAATTCACTCTTTTTTAGAAAATATCAGCTTGCAAAGTTTGGTGGATCGCCAAGAAATCCGTGATATTTCAGATCGCCAAGATGGCTATCAGAAAAACCGTATTGATGTGGTTGATAGCTTATCAATTTAGCCGCGTTGGCTAAGATTTCATATCTGAGTATGTTAGACTAGCGGCTTAAGAATTTTTAAAACGTCTCATTATCTTGAGGCGTCTCCGGTAGAAGGCGGCACCAGTAAAGCATGAATCTCGTATATCTAGATTACGCAGCAACGACTCCTGTTGCTCCAGAAGTTGCGGAAATTATGTCGCAACACCTTACCCTTGAAGGCAATTTTGCTAATCCAGCATCTCGTTCACACCGCTTTGGTTGGCAAGCAGAAGAGGCGGTTGAGCGTGCTCGCATCACCATCGCTAAGTTAATTGGCGCAAGCAATCGTGAGATTGTTTGGACTAGCGGCGCGACGGAGTCGAACAATCTAGCGATTAAAGGCGTTCTTGAAGGGTTTGATTCAGGTCATATTATTACCTCAAGTATTGAGCATAAAGCCATTCTTGATCCTTGCGAGTATCAAGCGGGTAAGGGCTTTGAAGTCACTTATCTTTCTCCTAATGAAGAAGGCTTAATTACCGCAGAGCAAGTACAGCAAGCATTGCGCCCCGATACTCGATTGGTCAGCTTAATGCTGGTCAATAACGAAATCGGCAATATCACCGATATTAAAGCGGTTGCCAAAGTATTAGCCAATCATGATGCTTTGCTGCATTGCGATGCGGCTCAAGGTACCGGGAAGTTAGCCATTGATGTTGCCGCTCTTGGTATTGATTTGATGTCAATTTGTGCGCATAAAATGTATGGGCCCAAAGGGATTGGTGCGTTATATGTGCGTAAAGCGGCAGACGTGAACGTGCATCAGCAAATTCACGGCGGTGGCCACGAGCGGGGCATGCGTTCAGGAACATTAGCAACGCATCAAATCGTTGGTTTTGCGAAAGCCGCAGAGCTGGTTATGGATAATCTCGACGTCGAAATGACGCACAATACTCAGTTGCGCGATAAATTATGGGCGGGGTTGGCGCTCCTAGGGAATGTTAAGCGTAATAGCCATTCATCTTTTTGCAGTCCCAACCACTTGAATGTGAGTTTTGGTGGTGTCGATGGCGAAATATTATTGGCGTCTTTAGCGCAGTTAGCCATTTCGTCAGGCAGTGCGTGTAACTCTGCTAGTGTGGCACCTTCTTATGTGCTTAAAGCGCTGGGTTTGTCGGATGAATTCGCTCACGCGGGTATCCGTTTTAGTGTCGGTCGCTATACTACTGAGGCCGATATTGACTTCGCAATTGCAGAAGTAGCACGGGTTTTAACGGCCTTGCGATAAGCAATCAAGCTGTCTATGTGAACTGGCTTACACTTGCCGACAGTAATAGTTATAAATTCCATTCTAATTTAGTCAAAACCTGCGTATACTCCGCAGGTTTTTTATACCCTACAAATCCCATATTGGAGAATAATCATGGCGATCGAACGTACTTTTTCTATTGTTAAGCCTGACGCAGTTGCTAAAAACGTAATTGGCGAAATCTACAGCCGTTTTGAAAAAGCTGGCCTACAAATCATTGCTTCTAAAATGGTTCACTTGGACGACGAAAAAGCAGGCGGTTTTTACGCTGAGCACGCTGAGCGTCCTTTCTTCAAAGATTTGGTTGGCTTCATGACGTCTGGTCCAGTTATGGTTCAGGTTTTAGAAGGCGAAGGCGCTGTTCTTAAAAACCGTGACCTAATGGGCGCAACTAACCCTAAAGAAGCTGAAGCTGGCACTATCCGTGCGGATTTCGCTGAAAGCATCGATGCTAACGCTGCTCACGGTTCTGATTCTTTAGAATCTGCTGCTCGTGAAATCGCGTACTTTTTCTCTGACGAAGAGCTTTGCCCACGCGGTTAAGTTTTAGTTAGATGGCGGCTTAAATAGCGCCAACCTTTGAGAGCAGCTTTTATTCTTTGAATGTGAGCTGCTTTCTTAGTTTTTGATACACCGTTTTACTCGCAATAATTATGCTCCATTTCCCTTGTGTTTTTCCATTCTTTAACCAGAACGGTATTAACAAGAATGCAAACGAAATGGTTTATCCGCTCAGGATGATACTTCCACTGCCCGGTGACCAATATGACAGATTCTCAAGTAACAAACTCTCAACTAGACAGTATACAAGCAACGGATTTTGAAGCACTAGATCGACTAGAAGCTGAACAAAACGCTAAAAAACCGACTGAAAAAGTGAATTTATTAGGTTTATCGCCTAAAAAAATGGATGCGTTTTTTGAAGGTTTAGGCGAGAAAAAATTCCGTACTCAGCAAATGTTGAAATGGATTCATCAAATAGGTGAATCTGATTTTGAAAAAATGACCAACATGAGTAAGCCGATGCGCACTAAGTTGGCTGACGTTGCTGAGATCAGTCTGCCAGAAATCATTTTAGATAAAACGTCGGTGGATGGTACCCGTAAATGGGTTATGAAAATGCCTGGCGGCAGTGCGATTGAAACCGTGTATATTCCAGAAAAAGAACGCGGTACCTTGTGCATCAGCTCACAAATTGGCTGTGCTTTGGATTGCAGTTTTTGCTCTACCGGTAAGCAAGGTTTTAACCGCGATTTAAGTGTTGCTGAAATTATCGGCCAATTGTTTGTTGCTTCTCAGGCACTGGATACGCCCGGAGAAAAACGTGTTCGCCGCATTACTAACGTAGTAATGATGGGAATGGGTGAGCCGCTTCTAAACTTTGATAATGTTGTTGATTCAATGGAATTGATGCTGAACGACTTTGCTTATAGCTTGTCGAAGCGTCGAGTAACGTTAAGCACCTCGGGTGTTGTTCCTATGATGGACAAGCTGGGTGATATTGCCGATGTTTCTCTTGCGGTATCGCTGCATGCGGGTAACGATGCATTGCGTGATGTGTTAGTGCCGATTAATAAAAAATATCCTATTAAAGAGTTAATTGCAGCAACCAATCGTTATTTAGAAAAATTGCCTGATCGTCGCAAAGCCACCATCGAATACACCATGATGAAAGACGTAAACGACAGTATTGAGCATGCGGAAGAGATTGCCGAGGTATTAAAAAATACACCGTGTAAAATTAATTTGATTCCGTTTAATCCATTCCCTAACTCTGGCTATGAGCGTCCAAGTAATAATCGCGTCTATCGTTTCCGTGATTTATTGCATGAACGTGGTTTTATTGTCACTATTCGCTCTACGCGTGGTGATGATATTGATGCCGCCTGTGGGCAATTGGTTGGCCAAGTAGAAGATAGAACCCGACGTCAGCAAAAGTACATTGATTTACACCAGGTTAATGATTCAGATGCGGTTTAAGGCCGTCGAATAAGAATTTATTGATAAGGCGAATATAGGATGTTCAGCATGAAATCTTTACAGCTTGTTATGTTATTGTGCGGCAGTTTGTTTCTGTCGGCGTGTGTGACGACGGTTGAAAGCCGTTTGACACGCAAAGCCGATCCGGAAAAAGCAGTAGAAAACTATACTCAGCTAGGATTGGGGTATATCCAACAGGGTAAATACGATACTGCTCGATTACGTTTGAATCGAGCATTGGCGATCAACTCTGACTATGCACCTGCTAATAATGCGATGGCATTATTACTTCAATCTGAACGCGAACCTGAAGCGGCAGAAAAATACTTCTTAAAAAGCCTTTATCTTGATGAAGATTTCAGCCAAGGCCAATACAATTACGGTATGTTCTTGATGCAGCAACAACGTTATGATGATGCTTGTGAGCATTTAGACTTTGCGGCTCGTGATGTTGAATATCCACAACGAGGCAAAGCGTCTCAAAATTTAGCCTTGTGCTATTACCGTCAAGGTAATACCGAACTTGCGATTGTAACGTACGAACGCACACTTAAGAGTCAGCGCTTTAATGCCCCCATGTTGGTTAATTTATCGACGTTATTGTTTGAAGTTGAACGTTATGAAGAAGCAATGGGATATTATGGGCGTTTTTTGCGCATTGTAGAACGTAAACAAATTAAGCACTCTTCAAATACTTTATGGCTAGGCATTAAGTTATCTAGACAATTTGAAGATAAAAAGCAGGAACAGCAGTTTGCTAAATTACTTAGGCAAAAATTTCCTGATTCTAAAGAATATAAACTGTATAAAGCATCAATATAGCGACGGCCAAGTATGAGTATTCATTCACATTCTCCAATAGTTAGACGTAAAAGCCGCAAGATCTGGGTCGGAAATGTACCGGTCGGCGGCGATGCGCCGATTTCTGTGCAGACCATGACGAATACACCCACGGAAGACGTTGCGGCAACGGTTGCACAAATTAAGCGTGCTCAAGATGCGGGTGTTGATATCGTTCGTGTTTCTGTACCTTCCATGGATGCGGCAGATGCGTTTGGCGAAATTAAGAAGCAAGTCTCTGTGCCTTTAGTCGCAGATATTCACTTCGATTATAAAATCGCATTAAAAGTCGCCGACCTTGGGGTTGATTGCTTGCGCATTAACCCAGGCAATATTGGTCGTGAAGATCGCATTCGTGAAGTGGTTGCCGCGGCACGTCATAACGGCATTCCAATTCGAATCGGTGTGAATGCCGGTTCGTTAGAAAAAGATCTGCAAGTAAAGTACGGTGAACCGACTCCAGATGCGTTAGTAGAATCGGCTATGCGTCATATCGATATTTTAGATCGGATGAATTTCCCCGATTTTAAATTAAGTCTTAAAGCGTCTGATATTTTTATGACGGTGGCGGCGTATCGCAAAATAGCAGACCAAATTGAGCAGCCTCTACACCTAGGTATTACTGAAGCGGGTGGTTTGCGTGGCGGTACGGTTAAGTCTTCCATCGGCTTAGGGTTATTAATGTTTGATGGCATTGGCGATACCATTCGAGTATCTCTTGCCGCAGATCCAATCGAAGAAGTAAAAGTCGGCTGGGATATGTTGAAGTCGTTAAAGCTTCGCTCGCGCGGTGTGAATTTCATTGCTTGCCCATCATGTTCTCGTCAAAACTTTGATGTGATTAAAACCATGAATGAGCTTGAAAACCGCTTAGAAGATGTGAGAACGCCGATCGATGTTGCGATTATCGGTTGCGTGGTTAATGGTCCAGGTGAAGCGAAAGAAGTGGATGTGGGCTTAACCGGTGGCTCGCCAAATAATTTGATTTATATCGATGGCAAGCCCGCTGCAAAATTGAAAAATGAAAACTTGATTGATGGCCTAGAAGCTATGGTGCGAGAAGGCGTTGCTAAAAAAGAGCAAGCGCTAAAAGACGTTATCGTTTCTGACAGTTAAATAACAGAATTTAAAAATGACCTACTATTGAATCTTTATTTCATTCACTAATAGGTCTTAGTAATTTTTAATAGAAGGAAAATCTCTTGGCTAACAAGAAGATTAAAGCCATTCGTGGCATGAATGACGTATTACCAAGCCAAACTCCTGTATGGCAATACCTAGAAAATAGCGTGAAAGCTGTATTAGGTGGATATGGCTATCAAGAAATCCGTATGCCGATCGTTGAGCAGACGCATCTATTTAAACGTTCTATTGGTGAAGTCACTGATATCGTTGAAAAAGAAATGTACACTTTTGAAGACCGCAACGGCGATAGCTTAACCTTGCGTCCTGAAGGCACAGCAAGCTGTGTTCGTGCGTGCGAAGAGCATTCTTTATTAAGCAATAACCAAAGCCAGCGCTTGTGGTATCTCGGACCGATGTTCCGTCACGAGCGTCCACAAAAAGGCCGTTACCGTCAGTTTTTTCAAATTGGTGTAGAAACCTTTGGCATGGCAACACCTGATATTGATGCCGAGACCATCTTATTAACGGCTCGCTTATGGCAGCAGCTAAACATTCAAGACGCTGTTCAGCTTCAGCTTAATACCATTGGCAGTGCGCAGACGCGCATCGATTATAAAGCCGCTTTGGTTGATTATTTAACGCCTTTTAAAGATCAGTTAGACGAAGACAGTCAGCGTCGACTGGACAGTAATCCACTGCGTATTCTAGATTCGAAGGATCAAAATACGCAGCAGTTATTAAATGACGCTCCGGCGTTGCATGATTATCTTGATGATGAAAGCCGTGAACATTTCGCGAAATTAACTCAGATATTAGATGCGGCAGGCGTTGAGTACCAGATCAACCAGCGTTTAGTGCGCGGTTTGGATTATTACGGAAAAACCGTTTTTGAATGGGTAACGGATAAGTTGGGTTCTCAAGGCACTGTTTGTGCTGGCGGACGTTACGATGGCTTGGTCGAGCAGCTGGGCGGTAAACCGACTCCAGCCGTTGGTTTTGCTATGGGTGTTGAGCGCTTAATCCTATTATTAGAAACCTTGGAAGTCATTCCGGCAACCGTTAATACGACTCTTGATGTTTATATCACCGCTCTGGGTGGTGATACTGACCAAGCTGCGTTACTGTTAGCGGATAAAATTCGTCAGCAGCAGCCGCAACTGCGAGTACAAACTCATTGTGGTGGCGGCAGTTATAAGAGCCAGATGAAAAAAGCTCAAAATAGCAGTGCAGGTTTTGTGATTCTTTTAGAAGACGATGATGTTATTGCTAATCGTATTCGTATTAAGTCACTTGCCGAAGACGGTGAACAAGTACAATTAAATAATGATGAAGTTGCTCATTGGTTGGCAGCTGAAATTTTAAAATAGCGTTTAAAAGACAATAAAAATTCATACAAGGAGAACGGGTAATGTCAGAAGAATTAAGAACTGAAGAAGAGCAAGTTGAAGCGATTAAAAATTGGTGGAACGAAAACGGTAAAAGCTTAATCATTACGGTTGTTGTTGTATTAGCAGGTTACTTCGGCTGGAATGGCTACCAAGAAAATCAGCGTACTCAAGGTGAAGCCGCTGCTAGTATGTATCAACAGCTAATGAGCAAAGCAACAAAGCCATTAACTGAGCAAACGGAAGCGGATAAAACCGAATTAGAAACCGTTGCTGCACAATTAAAAACAGACTATCCCGATAGCTTATACGCGCAATTTGCCGGCTTATACTTGGCTAAGTTTGCCATTGAAGCAGGTAATTTTGATGCGGCTGAAACTGAATTGTCAGCATTGGTTGGTACTAAGCAAACTGGCCCAGTCACGTATTTAGCGCAAGTTCGCTTAGCTCGCGTATTGGTTCAACAGAATAAATTAGATGAAGCATTGGTATTGGTTGAATCAATACCAGAAGAATCTTTTACGGTTCAGTATGAAGAAACGAAAGGCGATATTTTATTTGCTAAAGGCGAATTAAACGCCGCTCGCGATGCTTATCAAGCTGCCCGTACAGCCGCGGTAGCATTGGGTATCAATACGCAAGTATTACAACGTAAAATTGATGACCTTGCCGGAGCGCAAGAGGACGCTTAATTGATGAATTTACGCCATGTATTGCTAGTGATTGTCAGCTTATTTATGCTGGCTTGTAGTAGCCAAGAGATAAAAGATGATAGTGAAGAGCCGGAAGAGGTTGGTCCAGCGCCTTTATTAGATATTGATGAAACGGTTGATGTAGATGTTGTTTGGCGACGTAATTTAGGTTCGGGTATTGGTAAGCTCAATATTCGTCTTAAACCAGCGGTCAGTGGCGATGTTGTATTTATGGCTGATTATAACGGCGAATTATCAGCGCTCGAGCTAAGCTCAGGTGATGAAATTTGGTCGCGATCATTTGATCAGAAAATTAGCGGTGGTGTGGCTGTATTTGGACGCGATGTTTACATTGCAACCCAAGATGGCATTTTACACAGCATTGAGAAAAGTAATGGTGACATTAACTGGTCTCAACCGTTAAGCAGCGAAAGTATTGCTCCGGTTGTCGCAGATGCTCAACAAGTTTATATTCGTACGATTGATGGTCATATGACCGCGTTTAACCGTAAAACAGGTAAGCAAAACTGGACCTACGAAGCGGTATTGCCGGTATTAACGGTTCATGGAACAGCAGCGCCTGTATTGATGCACAACCTGGTTATTTCAGGTTTTGCTAATGGTAAATTGATTGCGCTTGATCGCGAGCTAGGCATACCTCGTTGGAATAAGCGTTTAGCCATTCCAGAAGGGCGTTCTGAATTAGAACGTCTGGTTGATTTAGACGGTACTCCTATCGTTGAAGACGGCATTGTGTATGCAACGGCTTATCATGGCAAATTAGCGGCGATCGGTTTTGATGGAAAAACGCGTTGGGAGACGGAACTCTCCAGTTACTTTGGCCCTACCTTGGGCTTAGGTAATCTATACATAACTCGTGAAGATGATCATGTACAAGCATATGACCAACTTAACGGTGCTTCCGTATGGAGCCAAAGTTCATTGCAAGGACGTTTTTTAACTCAGCCAGTTAAACATGGGCGCTATTTAGTAGTTGCCGATTTTGAGGGCTATGTGCACGTTTTATCGCAAGTTGATGGTGAGGTTTTAGGTCGTTTAAATGTGCGTCCAAAGCCTTTGCACATGACCTTGCCGAACCAGCCAGAAATGCATAACTGGCGTCCTTTGCGTGGCAAAGATTTTGGTATCCGTAGTGTAATGCAATCGACCTCAGAAGGTCTGCTAGCTTACACTAATACGGGTGAACTGCTGTTAATACAGCTAGAGAATGAAGAAATTTAAAATATTATGGTTCCTGTAATTGCCCTTGTAGGGCGTCCCAATGTTGGGAAATCCACCTTATTTAATCGCTTAACCAAGACGCGTGATGCCTTGGTTGCTGAAATTGCGGGTTTAACCCGTGATCGTAAATACGGTGAAGGCCAAATTGGCGACGAACCTTTTATTGTTATTGATACCGCCGGTATCAGTGGTGAAGAGGTCGGTATTGATGCTGAAATGGCATCCCAATCTTTTCTAGCAATCGAAGAAGCTGACATCGTATTATTTATGGTGGATGCACAATCGGGAATCATTCATGCCGATCATTTGCTAGCAGAATATTTGCGCAAAAAAGGCAAAGAAGCCTACGTTATTGCCAATAAAATTGATGGTCGTAATCCAGATGTTGTTCTTGCTGAATTCTATGAATTGGGCATGGGCGAACCGATCCCTATTGCGGCAGCGCATAACCGCGGCATCAATACGTTAATCGAACACGTTCTAACCGAATTGCATGGCCCAAAAGTGGTCGAGCCAGAGCGTGAGCTAACCGGTTATGAAGAGTGGGAACAGCTTTACGGCGAAAAAGAAGAAGTGCTTGATGTTAAAACTCAGCACGAAGAACTCAACGTTAAAGGCGTTAAAATTGCCATCGTCGGTCGCCCGAACGTAGGTAAATCAACACTGATTAACCGTTTCTTAGGGGAAGAGCGCGTTGTGGTTTATGACCAAGCGGGCACGACACGCGACAGTGTTTATATTCCTTACGAACGCCATGGTCAAGATTATACCTTGATTGATACGGCGGGTATTCGCCGTCGTAAGAGTATTACGGAAGCGGCTGAAAAATTCTCGATTATTAAAACCTTGCAAGCGATTCAAGATTGCCATGTTTGTGTTCTTGTACTTGATGCTAAAGATGGCATCGTAGAGCAAGATCTTCACATGTTGAGCTTCGTTTTGAATGCGGGTCGTGCATTAGTTATCGCCATTAATAAATGGGATGGCATGACCGCAGAAGACCGCGAAAGTGTTAAAAAAGAATTGGATCGTCGTTTAGAATTTATTACTTACGCTGATATTCATTTTATCTCGGCTTTGCACGGTACCAATGTGGGTAACTTGTATCAGTCGGTAGATAAGGCGTATGAATCTGCCATGGCAAAATGGTCGACGAGCCAGCTAACACGCTTGCTAGAAGATATGGTGAAAAATCACCAGCCGCCTATGGTTAATGGCCGTCGTGTTAAATTGCGCTACGCACACCAAGGCGGTTCTAATCCTCCAATCTTGGTTGTTCACGGTACGCAAACAGACAAGCTAACAGATGCGTATAAGCGTTATTTAGCCAATACTTATCGTCGTGTATTAAGCATTCACGGTACGCCGATTCGAATGAACTTCAAGAGCTCTGAGAATCCTTTCTCAGAGAAGAAAGATGGGCCTTCGCTTCACCGTATTAGTGAGAAGAAAATGGCACGTACGCAAAACATTCGTGCTATTAAGAAAGAAAAAGCACGTAAACAGCGCGCTAAAAAGCGCTAAATTATCAGCAAAAAAAAGCCGCAACTTAGTTTGCGGCTTTTTTTTGTGTTTTATTCAGTCAAGTCAATCTTACTAAATAGAACGGATACCTTTGCTCTCGATCACAATTTTGCGATCTTTATAAAGCTTGCCAATCGCCATTTTAAAAGCACGTTTGCTGACGCCAAAATGCATTTCAATTAATTCAGCAGGGCTCTTATCACTCAGTGCTAAGAAACCATTACCGTCTTCAACTTTCTGCATGATTTGCTCAGCAAGGCCGCCGACTTTTTGATAGCCAATAGGCTGCAAACTTAAATCTAAACGCTTGTCATCACGTTGCTTGCGAATGTACGCATCAACTTTTTGACCAACGCGAATCGCTTGACGAATATCGCTATGGTGAATCAAGCCCCAATATTTATTATCAACGATCGCTTTATAACCCAGTTCAGTCCGTGCTGCGATAAGAATACGAACCTTGTCGCCAGGATTATAATGGTCGTAAATAGTAGCGACTTCATCTTTAATAAAACGGTTCAAACGCGTGGTTGCAATAATGCGATCGGTATTGTCCATATAGACATACACAATACAATGTTGGCCGGCTTCTAAGCGTGTTTTTTGTTCTGCGAAAGGTAAGAACAAGTCCTTAACCAAGCCCCAGTCTAGAAAAGCGCCCATTTCGTTGACATCGGCGACTTCAAGGTTAGCTACTTGACCCACGGTTGCGCGAGGGCGTTGGCAGGTTGCAATTACTCGATCTTCTGAGTCTAGGTAAATAAATACCTTAACAATATCGCCTACTTGGCAATTGTCAGGTACTTGTTTGTTCGGCAATAAAATATTACCAAACTCTCCTGCAATTAATAACGCCCCCATAGGCAACAGTTCGCCAACTTCTAATGTGGCGTATTTGCCAATTAAAGGCGTAGAGGTTAATTGAGTATTTTCTGCAGGAGGATTTGAATCTGTCATTTGGAAAGTCCGTATCAGATCACTTAATCAGTACCATTGAGTTAACGTGGAGGAAGATTAAGTTGGTTAAAAGACACTGATTTCTGCATCAGTGTGTACCTGAGCATTGTATCAAAAAATATTTAGGCTTGCTAAGTAATCGATTGTTAAGGCCCCACAGAATCTTCTAAAACGTATGTTTGTTCTTATATTTAGCTATAAAAGCCGTTAAATCTACTTGTAAGCATAAGTAATTTGAATAAATAGTCTATACATAGAGGAGACTACTCACTTTTTAGAGATTGCTTATGACCATCCGATTCCGATTTCTTATTTTATTAATCTCTGCTGTTATTTTACCCGTTACTCTTGTTGCCATTTTGGCGGCTTATGAATTCAGAGTCAGCGCTATTGATAGTTTTAAAGAAAGCAGCCTGAGTGAAATACAAAAAATCGATCAAACGTTTAGTCAGTATTTAAGTGGTTTAGCGGAAGACGTAAAATTTTTAGCCAGCTCTGATGCTTTAAAAGCACTTGATGATAAAGTTACCAATTATAAAAGCGCGAATATGCCGCCGATGAATGCTTTAGGTAATTCTGCTATCGAAGCGAATGCTTATCGACTTTTATCCGCCTTTGGGGAAAGCCATAAAGACCTTACCTATGTTTATTTAGGTTTGGATAATGGGGGCTATATTCAATGGCCACAAGAAAATATGTCGACTTATGATCCGACGGTGCGTCCTTGGTACATTTCCGCTAAGTCTAATATGAACAAAGCAGTGCGAACGCCTGCTTATCGTGATTTCACCAGTGGTGCACCTATTTTAGGGTATACCCATACCTTTAACGGTGCGAATGGATTGATTGGTGCCGTGGGCATTGATGTCACGTTAAGTAAATTAACCAATATGGTTAATGCGATTAAATTTGGTGAGGAAGGTTACGTTATTCTGGTTGAAGAAACTGGGCGAGTATTGGCAGATTCTGCGGTACCTGATAATAATTTTAAAGAGCTATCAAAAATAGGCGATGATTATAATACGCTAGCGAATGCATCTGATTTCACTCAGATCGAATTAGCAGGAAGAACGTGGTTTGCATCAATTCATACTTCCCCTGTGATTGGTTGGAAATTTATTGGATTAAAACCCGAAAGCGAAGTGCTTGCCGCCACCAAAACTCTGGAGTTAACAATGCTTGTTATCAGTATTGTATTAGCCGTTGTCTTTATTTTCATAGGCTACTTCATGGTCGGTGTTATTACTAACCCTATCAATCGAGTGACGGCGGGTATGGATGAGGTTGCCCAAGGTGAGGGGGATTTGACTAAGCGCATGCTCATCAAAACAAGTGATGAAACGGGTTTAATGGCAAAAGCCTTCAACCAATTTATCAGCATTGTACATAAACTAGTGGGTGAAATTAGAGACAGTGCGGTAGGGGTTAAAGAACAGGCCGATCAAGCAAGTGAAATATCGGTACGTTTGAGTGGTATTGCCGATGAACAAGTGCAGTCGATTGAGCAGGTATCAACGGCGTTCACTGAAATGGTTGCTACTTCAAATGAGGTCGCACAAAATTGCAGCGAAACGGCTAACGCATCAGATGAAAGCCAAAAGCATGTTGAACAAGGGCAGTTGTTTATTGAAGGGACTGCTCGATCGGTTGATAGTCTAGTTACCGTTATTAACGACTCTAATCAGGCGATGAGTGAGCTTGTGAATCAAAGTGTTAACATTACAAGTATTCTTGATACGATTCGAGGGATTGCAGAGCAAACCAATTTATTGGCATTGAATGCTGCAATTGAAGCTGCCCGAGCAGGGGAACAAGGGCGTGGTTTTGCGGTTGTTGCTGACGAAGTCAGAACGCTGGCGGGTAAGACCGCCGAGTCGACAGAAGAAATTGATACTTTGCTATCGAATCTTACCAGCCAAACCCAAAACGTATCGGAAAAGCTTGAGAGCAGTATCGAGCATTCGCGTGAGACGGTCGAGGCGACGGAAAATACTCGCAAAGTCTTTGAATCAATACAATCTTCTGTATCGACCATTCGAGATATGACGACGCAAATTGCAGCGGCTGCGGAAGAGCAATTTCAGGTAGGTGAGGAAATTCAGCGTAATATCATAAATATTAATGAAGGCGCTATAAACGCCCATGAAAGTTCAGCACAGTTAAAACACAACTCAGATGCGTTGGGTGGTTTATCTTCTGAGCTGTCGGGTTTAGTTTCAAGGTTCAAACTATAGCGCTAAAGATCCTACTCATCGACCTTTAGCATCGATCTTATTCATCAAAAAAGGTTTCTTTGATTACTAGAATTTTATCCAGCTCACATTCTAGTAATTCAATCAATTTAGGTTCAAATTGCTGACCACTTTGCTCTTTCATATACTGCATGGTTTTTTCGATACTCCAGGCTTCTTTGTAGGGGCGCTTGCTGGTGAGAGCATCGAACACATCCGCTAACGCAGTTATTCTTCCTTCTATGGGAATGTCTTCGCCTTTTAACCCTCTTGGATAGCCACTACCATCCCATTTCTCGTGATGGGTAAGGGCTATCGATTTAGCCAGCGTAATTAATTCTGAATCGTCATCACCTAAAATCTCAGCCCCGATTTTAGGATGAGCTTTCATAATATTAAATTCTTCTTCTGTCAGTTTGCCAGGTTTTAACATGATGTTATCGGCAATGCCTATTTTCCCAATGTCGTGCATCGGCGCTGCGTTTAACAGGTTATCGGCTTGATGTTCGCTAAGACCATAGGCTAACGCAAGTACCTTGGTATAGTGACTCATGCGCATCACATGCATACCGGTTTCGTTATCTTTGTATTCAGCCGCGCGGCCTAAGCGCTGAATAACCTGTAGGCGTGTTGCTCTGAGTATGTCAGCTTGAACTAACGATAAATGGGTTCGGATACGGGCTCTCATAATCGATGCGGATACAGGCTTGCTAATGTAATCAACAGCCCCTAGTTCAAAGCCTTGGGTTTCATCAGCTTCATCATCCAAAGCCGTTACAAAAATAATTGGAATAGGTGCTGTTTTAGGATCTAATTTCAATTTCTGACAAACTTCTAAACCTGTCATATTTGGCATCATGATATCGAGCAAAATTAAATCAGGCTTTTTCTCGAAGGTTAGACGCAATGCTTCATCGCCACTTTTTGCAAAAATAAGGTGGTAGTCATGATGAAGAATTTGTTTCATTACCCGTAAGTTTGCTGGCTCATCATCGACGAGGAGTAGGCAAGGTCGGTTGCTTTGCATAATGATTCTCAACTGTCTCTTAATCTGTCTTTTTATCTTTATCTTTATCGTTGTTTATTATTAATAATAGAGCATCAATCAATTGCTGTGCTTGATCAAATTCAAAATCATTTAATGCTTGAAATACTTGATTGATTTCAATACTGAAGTGCGTATTCGTGATATTGAGTAGCTGTGTTAAATGCTGATCATCAACTTCATTTTCATTGGCTTCTTTTTTTAAGGTGCCCAATAATTCTACGAGTTCATTCAAAACGATGGCATTATCTTTTATTGAAATAGATGGATTTGTATTTTTATAAGGCTTGTTTGGGTGATCATCCTTCGAGTTTATGTATTTGTTTACCTGCTCTTTTACTTCACTGAATACTCCTTGAATGGATTCTATTTTTTCAGCGTATTTTTCAAGGTTAGCAGATTCTATTTCTTCTAATTTATTCATTAATAGGATCAATGATAAATTCCCGCAAATGCCTTTTAATTTATGAACTGTATTCTTAAGTGCATCCCAATGTTCATGCTTAATATCGTTGCTCAACTGGAGGAAAATATCATTTTGTTGTTGCACGAAATAGTTAAGTTGTTTGTAGTATTCTTCTTTGCTGCCCCACAATGCTATTCCTTTGTGCTCATCTATGAGTCTTTCTTTCTGCGAGCTTACTTTTTGATCTTTAGCGATCGATAATGGTATGTTGAGAATTCGCGCAATTTCATGAGATAAGAAATCATAATCTATGGGTTTGTTGGCGAAACCATCCATCCCCGCTTGTTGTGCAGCAATTTTATCTTCTGCTAAAACACTGGCCGTGAGCGCAATAATGGGGATGTGTTTTAAGCCTTCATTTTTTTTACTGATACGTCGATTTTTAGATGCGGTTAAACCATCCATAACCGGCATTTGAATATCCATTAATACGGCATCAATGGTTGATTCAGTCGCCATTCGAATTAATGCCTGTTGCCCATCTCTAGCGGTAAATAGGGTATGGCCATCGCGGCTTAATAGGAGGGAGAGTAAATCAATGTTCTGTTGAATATCATCAACAATCAAGAAGGTAAGCGGTGGCAGTTTTAGCGGATGCTTTTGCTCAATAGCATGGTCTTTTGCTGGCGCGAGTGGCAAAATAAAACGAAACTGAGAGCCTGCATCCAATTCACTTGTTGCGCTGATTTCGCCCCCCATCAGTTCAACTAATTGTTTGCTGATGCTGGTTCCTAAACCTGTACCCCCAAAACGTCGACTCATAGAGGCATCAGCTTGAGTGAAGGGTTCAAATACACTTTGCAGCTGTGCTTGGCTCATGCCAATGCCTGTATCTTCAATGATAAATTCAATAAATTGCTGATGGCTATGATTGTCTTCTAGCGGCCTAACGCTAATGCGAACGTAGCCTTTCGGTGTGAATTTAATCGCATTATTGATTAGGTTGGTTAATACTTGGCGAATTCTTTCAGGCGAGCCTGAATAACGCTCTGCCAATTGTGAGGATATGTTTGTGCTGAGTGATAAGTTTTTTTGACGAGCGCCTAACCAAAGCGTTGAAATAACCGCATCTACTTCTTGTATTAGCGAAAAATCTCTTACTTCCAATTCCAGTTTGCCTTTATCGAGCTTGGCGCTGTCTAGTACATCATTGAGTAGATACAGCAGGGATTTTGCCGATTGGTTGATTGTTTTAAGATGACGTTGCTGTTCGTTGGCGAGTTCACCCTCAAGTAAAATATCACTAAAGCCAATAATGGCATTCATAGGGGTGCGTATTTCATGGCTCATATTGGCTAAAAACGTTGCTCTTGCTTGTGCTGCTTGCTCTGCTTTATTTTTTGCCAAGCGTAATTGCAGCATCATTTTATGGCGATCGGTTATGTCCATAATAAAACCATCGAGCCAGACTTCTCCGGTTTTTTCATCTTTAATGCCGACGCCATATTCCATCAACCAACGGATTTCGCCGTCGCGTCGTATAATGCGATATTCAAGGTGATAAGATTCTTGGTCGACGATGGCTTTATCACTTTTTTTAAGGTCGTCAGGGTGATAGAGCTCAGAGAAATTACGTTTTGGATTCGGTAACTTAAAATCGTTGGCTGGGTAGCCAGTAATGGTTTCTACCGCATCACTGATGAAGATCATGTTCCAGGGTTGCTTGTTAATACAGCGAAAGGCAATGCCTGGAATATTACTGATTAATGAATGCAGTCTTTCTTGATTGTCTCGCAGCGCAGATTCTATTTTTAACCGTTGTCGAATGTCAGAAATAAAGGCGACAAAAAAATCTTTACCCGCGATTTTGACATGGCCGATTCCTAAACGAATATCAATCTTGTCGCCATTTTTATGCAGCGCTTTAACTTCTCTGCCTTCGCCAATGATGCGTGCTTCTCTGGTCTGTAAATAGCGTTGTATGTAGCCATCGTGGCCTGACCGATGGGGTTCAGGTACTAACATTTTTACATTGTTGCCTAATAGCTCGGATTCAGACCAGCCTAAAAGCCGCTCCGTTGCCTGATTAATGCTGACGATCCCACCTAAATTGTTGATGGTAATAATGCCATCAATGGCGGTATCTAAAGTGGCTTTAAGTCGGCGTTCGCTCTTAAGGGCTCTTAA
>TARA_B110001454_G_scaffold64823_1_pt1 | contig 57771 bp, 52 predicted proteins | sample TARA_B110001454 | Tara Oceans TARA_B110001454 (sample SAMEA4397004) | marine metagenome | biome: Polar Biome; feature: [MES] marine water layer (ENVO:01000295) within the mesopelagic zone...; material: water (ENVO:00002006), including particulate matter (ENVO:01000060) such as...... | reverse complement strand
ATAAAATCTATTTTACTTTCGTTAAAAAGGCGTAATGAATCTGACTTATGCTTTGGATCAACCGGAACAAGCTGAATTTTTTGCGCAATATTTTTAGAGTAATGATAGTGACTTGTGTTTGCCGTTAGTTCAATGTTGCCGCTTTCGCTATCTCTACTCACGTAGTAAGGACCCGACGTATTTCTGTAATCGATAATTTCAAGCGACTTTGGGTCAACTGATGATTTTGGAATAATAGCAAAATCAATTCCTGTTAGCATAGGAAGTATGAATGCTGATTTTCCTACAATTTGTAATATTAGCTCGTTATCTTTATAACTAATTCCAGGACAAGCATCCTCAATGGACTTAACTTCGTAGCCTTTACATACAAGGTCTTTTAAATTGCCGTGAGTATTTTGAGTGCGAACAAGCAGTCTTTTAAGAGAGAATGCGGCATCTTCAGCGGTAATTGCTTTTCCATCTATGGTCTTAACACCATCACGTATAAAGAAATGAAGTTCATCATTTCGCCACTCCCATTTGTCGGCTAGTCCGCTTCTAATAGTTGCATCATTTGGAGATAACTCAACTAATGGACTGAAGGTATTTTCTAAAAATATATATTCTGGTGCTAAATGAATCCTGGTTGGTTCATACGATTTTGCGGGTAAACCATTTGGAAAGGCGACTCTTAATGTGTCTGACATGGCGGGGCCTCTTTTGATATAGGATTGAGCGAGAAATATTCCCGCCGCAAGCCCGATAAAAATAATAACATAGTGGTGGTTTTTCATGACTCTAGATCTTATTTCTGTTTACCACAAATTGAACTCTGAGCCGCCCCAAGGATTTGTACTCTACCGCGACCTGCTAACTCATCAAGAATGGAAGCTCTTTTTACAAGAGTATCAGTTTCTTGAACACTTAGCAGCCCGGCCTTAAGCAGAAGACCAATAGCCTCTTTGACTTCATTTTCAGACAGAGCCTTCACATTTTGACTCTTAACTTCTTCAGAAAAAACTGGCGCTCCAAATAATAAAGCCACAACTATTACCAGTGATTTTACATTTCTCATACTTCGTCCTCCCACAATTTGTTTATCTGAACGCCAAGACCTTTAAGCTTGTCGTGCAGGGTTGATTTCGCAATTCCTATAAGCTTTGATGCTTTTGTCATTGATCCAGACATTACAACGATCTTCTCTAAGACCTCACGTTCTCGATGAAACGTTTCGACTTTATAATGACTCCATAATTCCAAAGCATCGTCATAAGATTCAATATTGGATTCGTTCTTTTTTGTTAAAAACGTTTTATCGATATGGTTAACATCTAGTTTTTCATCAGAGTATTGCGCCAGCATCCTTGTGACCGCATTTTCTAACTGCCGCACGTTACCCGGCCAAGAATACTTGAGCAGCGTCGATAAAGCGTTTTGAGTTATCTCTCTTTTTTCTCCAGTTTTATTTTTCCACTCATTTAGAAAATGGAGAACAAGTGGTTCGATATCACTCGTTCTCTTTCTCAGCGGTGCAAGCTCAATAGGAAGAACATTTAATCTGTAATAGAGATCTTCTCTAAAAGTTCCTCTTTTGACGGCCTTTTCTAGATCGGCATTTGTCGCGGAAATTACCCTAACATTTGTTTTTACAGATATACTTGATCCTACTGGTGTGATCTCTTTTTCTTGAAGCACCCTTAAAAACTTAACCTGGACACTCAGAGGTAGATCTCCAATTTCATCTAAAAAAATGGTGCCGCCGTCGGCTTCTTTAAAAAATCCTTTTTTTGCGCCAATGGCCCCAGTAAATGCGCCTTTAACATGACCGAAAAGCTCGCTTTCAATAATACCAACGGTAATCGCCGTACAATTTACAGAAATAAATGGGCCGCTAGAGAACTTTGATTTTTCATGAATCGCTTTGGCTATTTTTTCTTTGCCGGTACCGTTTTCGCCGACTATTAAAACTATCTCTGGACGCCTGGCATATCTATCGATTAGCTCGCAGGCGTTTTTTGTTTGCTCAGACACCCCAACCATATTGAATGTTGCTATATATTTTTCAACATCAGAAGTAATCTTAGGAGGGCTTACTACATGAGAAATGCTTTTTTGGTCAAACCGCTTACAGTAGCTTTCAACAATGCTAACGAGCCGAATATGACTTATAAGCCTTGGCAGTACTAAGAACGATCCTGCTTTGTGGCACTTGTCGGCGGTTTCATCGGAATCATCACCAGTGATATTTATAACCTGAAGTCCGGGATCAATCTCATGAAACATTTTAGTGGCCTGATCACCGTTAACCTCAGGCATATGAAAATCAACGATGGCCAAGGCATAGCGACCAATATTCTTTTTTATAAGCGAGATGGCAAACTTAGCACTAGCTGCTTGATGAACAAAAAATCCTTTTGATTCCAGGATTGACTTAAGCAGACTTAAATTCTCTGGTTTATCATCTACTATTAGAATTGTGTGACTCATTCTCTTATCCCCCCCCGAACAGTTAACGATCCGAAAATCGTCTGCCAGATTCACAGAGCAATGTTGGTGCCGGTTGGTTTTCTCAAACTGGGTGTCATAAAATCAATAGCTTAGATCTTGATGTGGAATTTCCGCTACAATTTTCGTTCGACACGGCGAACGGGTAAAAAATTCAACTTCTATTTTTGCTATATGAATTAAATATTTAGCTCATAAAGAATTGAAAAATAATACCGTCCGGATTACCGGACACGAGTCTCACACGAATTTGAAAAAAATGAATAAGTCGTTGAATTCAAAATCTTTATTGGAAAATGATGAGCGTTCGGATTTTCGGACGACTTCTTGGAATTGAAATAAATTCCTAAAATGTATTAAAGTTCGACGAAATTAAACGAGGCAAAGTGCGTTTGCGTGAAAATGACATTTTTCAACCGCGATGCATAGAAACTGCAATTTGCACTTTTTTGCTCGTCAAGGATATCCTTTTAGTGCATTTTGCAGTATCTGTGCATAAGGCACCAAATCCGAGGTAATCAATGAAATTAGAAAATGCTCGTATGGATCATGTGAGCGCAATTAAAAAGTATATCGAAGCCATCGTCGATGCCGATGATATGCACGCGCTTGTTATAGAAGGACCTCCTGGTTGGGGCAAAACTACTTCCGTCGAAGAATCCCTAAAGCTTGCCAAGATTGAGGCACACCATTTAGGAGCCTATTCAACGCCGCTTAATCTATATAATTTTTTAGCTGAATATTTTGATCAAGTGGTACTTTTAGATGATTGCGCCGGGATATTTAATGATCCAAGCGCGATGGCAATTCTAAAAGCAGCCACTTGGCCATCTAAAGGAAACAAGCGTCTTGTTAAATGGGGATCGACTTCATCTAAAGCGAGTACTTCTGAATTTGAGTTTCTAGGAAAATTAATTATAGTTTGTAATTCATTTCCAAAAACTGCCGATGGTGAGGCAATAAAATCCCGAGGTTATTCCAGAAAAATTGATATTACGTTAACCGAAGCTAAAAAGTTTTTGCTAACTGCCGCTTCTCAAAAAAGATGGTATCCAAAAACAAAACTAGCAGTAGAGGTAGTCGATTTTTTGCTGAGTCATGCGACTGAAAGTACGCTATCTCAAATCAGTTTTAGAACCTTAAAAAAGGGCTATAGATTAGCCGAAGTCCATCCTGATTCATGGAAGGAATTATTCTCTGATACTCTTCCTAAGGGATCTCTCGATCCAGAAACTTTAGTTAAAGAACTCGCTAGGCAAGGCCTTAAGGTTAAAGACCAAGCCAGAATCTTTAGCGATAGAACCGGCAAGAAAGTGAGATCGTTTTATAATTATAGAAAAGAAGCAAGAGTTGGCAGAAATGCCGCAAAATAAATTCTTTTTTTCTAGAATTTAGGAAAGTCTTCGATTAATACGATCAAAAACTTTAAAAGCTGATTTGAAATCTTTTTTATCATCTTCGTTTAGAACAAAATTTGCAGGTGCTATTAGTTTTAATGGATCAATATTCAGGGTCGCGGCAAGAGTAGAGATCGTCGAGAGCCTAACGTCAGAAACTAGCAGATTTTCTATTTCGTTTATCGTGGATATTGAAACCCCTGATACCTTTGAGAGTTTATTTTGCGAAAGGCCATTTTGCTCTCGGTAATATTTAAGCATACTTCCTAGGTGCCTCACGAGGCGATTGAGCTGCTTATCATTGTAATGTTTAACACTTCTTGGCATACGACCCCTGTTCTCCGTAAAGGTAAATATACGGAAAAGGAGCAATGCTCGGGTATTTCTCTATTTCATAATACTATCGTTTATAAAGTAAAGCGGCGGCCTTCGGCCTAAGCCTACCAGACGCCGCTTTTCAGCGATATTTGTCTGACACCAGAGTGGCATCAGCGCAGGAGTAATGACCTGGACATAGCCTTGGCACGCAGATGTAATCCGTAGACGACATCTTCCGGCCGTTTTTCTTGAGCTGTGTGCTCACGAGGCGGAACCCCACATTGTTGTTGCGATTACCAGGCGAGTTGTTGTTCCGATTACCCGAACGCAAGTTCTGCGCATTGTTGTTCCAACTACCGCCACGGATGACGCGGTTAGAGCCCGTAATGTTGGTCATTACACCGTATTTAATGATTCTTTAAAAATGCCCCTCCTGACAGACAATGAGTTTACATGACTGACATGTGCGACAATACTTCCCACAGAATTTATCAAGTCCCTTTCGGAAACATGCCCCTTTTTAAACTGAATCTCTTTTTTTCTAATTTTGATTCTCATGCGAGATAAGTTTTCTCTTTTGAGTCGAATAAGCTGCGGGAAAATTCGAAATCCTAAGAATGGAATCCCTTCAGACACAGGAGCTATCTGAGTTACCTTTTCTTTAAGTTCGATCTTCAGGACTTGAGTTACAAATTGATCAATTTTTGAATGTAAATCCCAAAGTTCCTTTTTGCTGTCTGCAAAACAGATAAAGTCATCCATGTAGCGGACATAACCTTTTATTCCGAATCGATCTTTGATAAGGTGGTCCAATTCGCCTAGATATAAATTTGCAAAATGCTGGCTGGTCAGATTTCCAATCGGAAGACCGCGACCCGCTAAATTTCCAGGGACTTTATGGTCAATTATCAGATCAAGAACCCAAAGTAGATCCTTATCTTTAAAAAGCCTTCGTAAGATATTTTTTAAGACTTGGTGGTCGATACTTTCAAAAAACTTTTTAATGTCACACTTTAGATAATATGGGTACTTTCGGGCGAATTCTTGGCATCTTGAAACAGCAAGGTGCGCGCCTTTGCCAACACGACAGGCGTAGCTATCCTTGATAGACCTGCTTTCAAAAATGGGTTCGATAATGTTGCAAATAGAGTGGTGAACAACTCGATCTCTAAAATCAGAACTGCATATTTTCCTGACCTTTGGCTCCGTTACTTCAAACTGCGAATAAGGACGAGGTTGATATGTTTTGTCGCCAAGTTGTTGGTGTAGCAAAATCAATTCATTTTCGAGATTAAAATTAAAAGTGATCACCGAATTCTTTGCTTTCTTCCCGCGCATAGATTTTTTTGCAGCCAAGAGTAAATTTTCAAATGTAATGATCCTTATGTAAAGATTAGCGTATCTTTTCATGATCATCCTGTTGCTGCTTCATCCATCCACCGAGCATTTTACCGACTTCATTTATTAAAAATGAGGCGTGTTCATACGACTTTCGAGATAAAAACCTCAGTTCAAAGCAAATCCGTATTAAAATACGAATTTTTTCTAAGTTCATATTGGCTCGTCGTAGTACAGTGCCTTTATTTCGGCTGTATCTTGCTTCAACCAGATCTTCAACAATCTGCAATGACAGGTTCGTAAGGCGATCAGTGAAATTGAATCGGGCTTTTTTCGGAAAACCGTCTAAAATCACTAGTAACCACTTTAGAAAATCCATCCACTTGATAAAAATGGGCAGATCTTTTTTTGAATCTGATTGAAGTTCTTTGTGATCATGCTCCATCTGAATTTGTCTCAATTGGCTCAGGTTTGGTTTCGATATTTATTTTTGAAATCGACAGAACTTCTTCACCGTATTTTTCAGCTTTACCTTTTCCGATCCCATCAATCTGCGTAAGCTCCGAAAGTGACTGAGGTCTCTTTTTTACAATCATTGCCAATTGTTGATTCGTAAATAAAATATAGGGCGGCACACCTTCTTTTTTGCACCGCTGAGATCTCCAATCGCGTAGAATATTAAAAAGGCCCATGTCGGCCTCAGTCAGTAGCTTCTTCCAGTCTTCATCTTGATCGCGTTTTTCTTTTGGCGCATTTTTCGATTCAATTTCGGCTCGATGAGGAAAGTATCTTAAGATGAAGGTCAGATAGGGGACATCATTTTTTATAAAATGAAAATCTGTGATTGAGATGACTTCTTTATCTTTTAAAAAATCTCGAACTTCCTGATCATTGAATCCACCGTAAATTGAATCAAAAGCCAACGATATGACTTTGATCAACATTATTTCCCCTCTCCAAGCATGTTGAATATCGCAAAGGCGATTTTCTATGACCTTGAAGTGTGTTAGCACTCCGATGTTTTTCTATAAACTAATATTTTACTCTACAAAGAACAGTCGAGCCGAGTTCTTCTAAGCTTGGACGAAACAACCGATTGATTCGGTTAACCAATTTTATAACTTAATTGAATTATAAAAATATTTCTATTTGCGCACAGCAAAATAGGTGGAAAAAATTAAAAATTTTGGCTTACGCCAAATGGATTTGAACACTACAGCCGCGCTTTCAGCGGGCCTTCGTTCTCAAATCCATTTGTCTTCAGCCTTTCAAGGGTAAAAGAGTAAAAAGGCTAAGAGCTACGGGCTAGCCCTCACGAGGCGGAACCCCACATTGTAGTAGCGAATACCAGGCGAGCCGTTGTTCCGAGAACCCGAACGCAAGAACTGCGCACTGCTGCCCCAACCACCGCCACGGATGACGCGGCGAGAGCCCGTTGCAGGGCCCTGTGGATCTATACCACCAGGAAGATTACTACCATACCAATCAGCGAGCCATTCCCAAACATTGCCGTGAATATCATAGATAGGCTTGCCGTTGATCATGATTGGCTTTTTAAGTCCCACAGGATGAGTTTTTGATCCAGCGTTGCCACTGTACCATGCGTAGTCTCCTAAATTTTTATCCGTGTTACCATGAGCGTAGTCTCCAGTTGAAAGACCTCTCATTCGGGCCACATACTCCCATTCGGCTTCAGTAGGCATTCTGTAGTCGTCATCTTTTTTATGCCCTGGGAATATCTCCGCCATTGCCTTTTGAACCTGTGGATCATTAAGCTTTGAAAGCTCATTTACAGCCATATTCCAACTACCAATATCTGTATGGGATACTTGCTCAACTGGATTCATATCGCCCTTAAAGTTGGACGGGTCAGCTGTTAAACTACTGTATTTCCCTTTTAGGTGAACGCTTGCAAGGTTAACAATATCTTTCCACATTTTTTGCGTGGTCTGAGTAGACATCATTTCAAATGGTTTCGTTATTGTGACAGACACTTTTTCAGCATCGCCCATTCTAAACTTGCCACCTGGTACTTTAACAAAGTCCACAATGGGCGTTCCATTCGGATAAAGAGCTGTCTTGATCTGGGCATTTCGCTCTTTTACTTCAAATTTTCTTGATTTTGATTCAAGTCTTATTTTTTCAATGAAATCTGCAATTTCATTTTTACCCAGAAGTCTTGCGTGGTCGACATCCGTAAACCCTAGATCGTCTTTATAATTTAGATCAAGCTTAGGGTTTACTACTAGCCATTCAACAACAGTCTTTTGGTCCATGTGGATAGCTCTATGAAGAGTTGAAAACCCACCTTCATCTCTGGTGTTGATGTCAAATAACTTCAAAGCAACAAAAGCCTCAAGGGTTTTGATATCGCTCTTGGATACGGCATCGGACCATTTATCCGTTAAGCTATCAGCAAACTTCTTTCTTCGCTTGTCCGACGATTTTGACCACTGCCTGATTTCAGATGAAACTTGAGTTCTTTCAGTCTCGTCGAAGTTTTTAAAATCAAGACTTAACTCGTTTTGATTTTGTTCAGCTTTAATTAATAAAGCTTCGAATGCAGCAGCTTTGCGGATATTAAATGGAAGATCTTGTCTTTCGAGAATTTTTCCTAAATCCTTTTCAAATTCTTTCACTGAAAAAAGACCCAGTTTTTCTAGCTGTGACACAACTTGACCGCTAGACACATATTTTAAAACATCACTCGGGTCTTGAGAGTTTTTTAGGTTTAGCAAATCCTGAATGAGTTTATTTTTGTCTAGATCTTTATTTGCTACGAAGTTTTTATACTCGCGGCCTGGTCTGATTTCAGTATCCGCATCGACCGCTGTGGGCTCGTAAATCTTCACGGTCAATTTGTTATAAGCTCTCGAATAAGTATTCTTAAAATCATACTGATTTGGATGTGGAGCAAATGTTGTAAGCTTTTGAGAAAGTTTCGGAACGATCTCATTTGCAACGAAATGCCTTGTTGTATCCATGTTGGACATCCCATTATGATCGCCGACATCTTCGGGAACACCCAATTTATAGCCTCTATCAGCAAGGCTCATTGATACAGCTTGAAGAAAACTTGGAATTTGCTGATTTGGCACATTTTGAAGCTTATCAATAAAAGCAACTTTTTCAATTTGACCCGTTGTCGGGTTCTGGGCTTCGCCCAGAACAACTGTAATGTGTCCACTTGAATTAAAGTTGCTGTCAGTCATTGTGAAATAATTGTAATTGGGATCAAGGGCTTTTGAAAAGTAGGTTCTTGTTGAACAGTCAGATCCGCCTAAACACGAACGAAAGGGCGCTTCTTGAATCGAAAGACTTCTCACTCTAATTGTTTCGGTGGGCTTTGTCGTATATCGCCCAACCAAGACCTCTTGTTCGAGCCTTTGAATATTTTGGTTCGGATTTTCATTCTTTGACAAGCCTGTTGGGAAATCAATTCTTAAACTCGCTTGGAGTTCCTGAAAGTGACCCGCAAACCCGATATCCATTGCGACGGCGTCTCGTTCATCTAAAACTTTTTTGAGCCCTTCGATTCGATCTAGAGCGTTTTTACTTTTCAATAAGACTTGTGTCGCCTGGTTCCCGAAACCGACCGTGTGAATAAGGTCAACCATCGCTTGCCGGATGGTTTGGGTATTGCGGCCTTTTTTATCCATCCATTCTTGAATATACTTTAAGCTCGAATAGAGAGCCTTAACTTTCTTTTGATAGTCTTCTTTGTCATTTTTAAGGTCCGTAAGTAAATCGCGGTTAGCCTTTGAAATCAGACGATTCAAATAACTTTCAAATCTTTTTTTAGCGGCGGAATCAAATGCAGACTTAGCATTTCGGTAAGCTTCTTTGTCTGAAGCCAGTGAATCTTTACCTAGCTTACTTTGCATTTGTTTTATCGCATCTGGCATCTCAGCATCTTGGTAGTCTAAAACTTTTCTCCAAAATCCAAGATTGGCTTCAATTTGTAATAAATTATTACGTACTTCGCCAGCCGTCTGAATTTGTGATTTTAAATATTTAGCCAAAGATGCAGGCATCTCATAAACTTTTTCGACCTGGGAGATCTCGTACTCACGAAAGTGTGGTTTTTGAAGCTCTGGGTGTTTTTTTTGAATATCAGTTACAGACTTCAAAGTCTCGTTATTAACAGAAGTATTCGGGTCTCCAAAATAAAGTTTTCGATAAACATCAAACAAGTCGGCCTGTCCGGGCTGAAGCAACATCCCTTCAGTCATTGCCTGACCAAAAGATTTTAAATCCGAAACTTCATTTGGTTCTAGTTTTTTAGATGTTTTATTCAATTTTGATTGAGCTTGACTCGCTTTATAGAATTCTAAACACTTATTGCCATTTACTAAGCTACTTTCAACTCGACTAACTGATGGTTCTATTGAAACTCTTGCTTGGGGCTGGGGCGCTAGAGTTGATGTTGCTGTTGGTCTTGTTGTGCCAAATAGATTCCTAAAAAAGCCTAAGACGTTGGCTTCGGACTGCGATGGTGAAAACATGGTACTACTTATTAAAATACCTAATACTAATTCTAAAAATCTTGATTTCATTGCTTTAACCCTCGGTAAAATAATTCACATCGATTGGCTTTAACTGAACTCATTTTTAATGTTCGATCACGAATGTCATGATTACGTTTTACTTGGCTTGAAATTTTGTCTTCTTTTTGAAATCGTGTTTTCATAATTTCAAGTTCTGTTCCTGATAGCATTTGTCCTTTATAGTACTTTGTGAGAGTCTCAAATTCTTCCCCAGTTAAACTTTGCTTTTTCACAAGTTGAGCCGTTAAAAATCTGACAAGCCCTTGGTTGTCATTCAAAAAAATCTTGGCCTTCTCTTGAGCTTCCGTAATTTCCTGCATGACGATTTGTTCAAAAAGCTCTTTCTTTTTCTCGCTGCCGACAAGATTTCCATCTTTATCAAGATTTGTTCCCCAGAGTTCAGATTTCAAACCAGCTTCGACGTAATATTTTCCGATTAGCTTCTTCATTTTCTCAAAATCAGAACCCCATCCAGTATCAGATGTAAACCCTGCAACCTCTTGAGAAACTCGGCCCGCAACAATCCGAACAAGAGACTCTTTTAGTTCAACCACACCAGAACTTTGTTTATTAACTGAGTCATAAGCTGCATAGCCTAAATATTTTTGACCGTCGCCCGCAGAGCCTGACTTAATTGTAACAAAACGAAGCTTTTGACCTGAAACTTCAGGCCTGTTTAAAATTGCATGTCCAATTTCGTGAAATGACACCTTAATAAGTTCTTTGGGATTTGGTCTTGTCACATCTTCTTGTTTTTCAAGAAGATCATTCGTAAGCCGTGCTAAAACAACCCCAGCATTGGCTTTGTCGTGAACAAGAACCTCGACATAAAACTCTTCTTTTAAATTTTTGATAGCGTAATGCTTCTTGGCTCTTAGATCGGTTAACTTTATTTCAACTGATCTTGAAGACGCATTATCTTCTGTTGTGCCGCTTTCTAAAATAGCTGACGTAATAAGTCCTTGAATTTCACTTTCAAACTTATTTCTTAAAGACCGTCCGCCTTGATCGTGGTTAAAGAAAACTTCAGTCGTCGTTTTTAAAACCTGATCTGGCAATAAAACTTCGAGGCCTGGGAATTGTTTTTTCAAATTCTTAAATCCGCCCTCTAGAGTTTTTCTTGCAATTTGCATCTTTGATTTATCTAAAAGGGGCTTTGTGTGAACAACGAGTTGAGCGCGGCCCAAGATAGCCTCTGGAAATCCACGACGGCGAAGTTCACTTCTTACATTGGCTTCAGATTTGACTTTGTTGTAAATCGCTTCACGCATATCATCACCTGATACGCCAAAATAAAGATCTTGCAAATCGTTTCCAGTCATCCAAATGACGATTTTAGATAGATCATATTTGCGACCTGTATTTGGTGAAACCCAAAAGCCTTCTTCCATAATATTGTAAAACTTGTAAAGAATCTGTTCTCGCTCTTGTGGGTTCTTGCCACCAGCATTTGAGATTTCATCTAAAATAAGAATACCGCCGTCTTTGATTTGAAGAAGTGCCTTTTCAAAAAGACCCATTTGATCTGATTTCACATACTGCGGATTAGCTCCGAAAATCTTAGTCAAATCTTCCTGACGAGAAATATCACCCATTGCGATAATCTGTGCCTTAGAGCTTGAGCCATAAAGCTCTTTTGCAAGCACCTTCGGAGTTTCAGTTTTTCCGGTTCCAGTTGAACCAACGGCTACAACCGTCATTGGCTTTCCGGTCGGGATGACTTTCCAATTTCTGATAGCGTTGATGGATTTAGTAACCATCTCTTCTTGTCCGAAAATTTCTTGGTTCACTCTTGATTCAAGCGTTTTTAAATCCTTCATATCTTCAGCGGAAAGGCTTTGGCCGTTACCTTTGAAGCTGTGATTCTGAAGCTCTACAGTCTTAGTCGGTGTCTGAACCGAAAAGGCCCAGTTTCTTTTGGCTCCGTTTTTAACAAGACCTACTTTGATTTCCTTTTCAGACGCAACTTGAGTGATTTCTCCAAAAAATCGCTCAACCGCGCGCGATAAGTCTCTCACTCCATCTTCTTTATTGTAGGTTTGCTCAGTAATATATTTAATGGCTTCATCAGATATCGAAATATTGATTCCATTTCGCTCTTTAAATGTTTTTTCACGTTTTGAAATTTCAAGTTTTGCTACTTTTATTGTCGTTTCTAAACTCAGCGGGTTTGCGACAAGGTATGTCCCGATTCGATTAACGATCTCACGGGGCAGTTTGTAATTGCTGTCGGCTTCCGTTGGCTGCGTAAATAAATCTTTTAAGTCTTTTTGTGAAAATGAATCCACTCGTCTTTTGACTTCCTCATCGGACCAATTCGCATAGCCCTCTGGGAAAATTTGGTTTACACCGTGATTTGTAGTAGCCACGATTAAAAGGTTTGGAACTTTTACTCTTTTGCCATTTCCTTGAGTCACTTCGCCATTATCAAATAGATTCATCGCCAGTTCTTTAAGAGTTTCAGGGTGCATTTTTTCGATTTCATCAATCAATAAAACGCCACCGTATCGGCCTTTACCTGGGTTTTTCATAAATTCAATAAGGCTTCCAACTGTGTCCTTAAACCCATGTGTGCCCGGCCTTGGCCCGAGTAAACCCGTTAACGATGTGCTTCTGTCAGAAAAAGCAGCACCATCAATTTTGAAAAATCTGTGCTTCCCGCCGAATAAAACTTCAGCCATACTTTCAGCTAAATAGGTTTTCCCAACGCCCGTTGGGCCCATGAGCGCGACAACTTGTGGTTTGTCTCCAGATGACAGTAAAAGATTTCTGTAAAGGGACAATGTTGTATCAACCATTTTATCTTGTCCCAGGATTGAAGATTTTAATTCATCTTTCCGTGCTTCGACAAATTGATTGATCTCACTTAAATTCTGCGGATCTGCTGGAATCTTAGTTCTTCGCTTAACAAAAGAGAAAAAATCTGATGCTGAAACACTCTTTTGATTTCTTTCGTGAGCTTCAATAGCTAAATCAACCATGACCTTGATCGGTCCATCAGGGCGAGCCACATCGGGCAAAACTTTTTTGTAGTGCTTGACGATCTTCTCAACAATCTCGTCGTCTAGCTTTACGTCGTATCTTTTTTCAACAACTTCGCGCCAAGAAAGCTTGATGATTTCAATCGTTCGACTTTCAGTGAATTCAGCTACGCCAATCGGCGCAAAGCGCCTCATCATGGCTTCGTCAGAACCAAAGGCAAGCTGAAATTCGCGCTCTGTCGTTGCACCAATCAAACGAATTCCATTTTCGTTGGCTGCATCCATCGAGGTTTTAAGAACATTCCACATATCGCTATCAACACTATGGATTTCATCTATAAAAAGGATGACGGGCTTTTTTAGCTGCGCTTCAAGCTGTTTGACTGTTTCAACCAAAACTAAAGCCGCATCTTCGGGTTTCTTTCCAAGTCCCTTAATGCTGGCAGCCTCAAGTTGTATGATCTCAGCCGTTGCAATCTCTTGGCTAAAAACTTTTCCTGTTGGGATTTGGCCCTGAGCTATCATCTGTGCTATTTTTTCAACGACCGCCGTTTTTCCAACTCCGGCTTCCCCTAAAAGAACAGGGTTTTTACCTTTAATTCGGATCAGAGTATTTATGGCTTGCTGCGCCTCTTCAGTTCGATCAGCAATTGGTTGAAATTGTCCAGCCGCCAATTTCTTTCGAACATCATCAGTAAGTAGGCGTGGATTAAGGGAAAGAATTAACTTCCCAGGTTGTGATTGAGTAAGGGTCTCTCGAAGTTGAGCTTGCGCGAAGCTGCCAACGCTTAAAATCAAAATGGTGACCAACGCGTTAATCAGGTGTCTAAAGTTTTGACAAAGACTCATATCCATTCCCTTCTGTAGAGCCCTCTGAGTGATTGTTTTATCAAGCACGACGACTCATATATGAGGAATACAAGTATTATGCCGTTTGACGATATTTAATTTGCCAATCGTTTCATTATGTTATCTAAAGTTTTTCAAATTGAGACGCTTCAGGATGCCTTGATTTTCCAAACACAGAATTATCGACTTTGCCAACGATATACGGCTTTTTGAAATTGCCACACCTTTGCTCTGATGTAGTCGGGGATTCCGTAGTCATATTGCGAGTCTCTAATTTCTACTATAGGTATATTTCTTTGTAAGGCTACTGCGCGTATGTCCTGAAGAACTTCATCAGAAATTATCTTCTTACCTAATATTGATCCTTTATATGGGTCAATAGCAGCGTTGCCTTTCGAATTCACTTTAATAAAAATTGCTGCAATTTCAACCTGTCCAAATGAGGTTGATCCAAGAACTGCTATTTCATTACACAGTACACTCGTAGGCGTTTCTTCCAATATTTTCTCTGGCGATGCAATTCCAAACATTTGACTCCATTTTGATATTACTTCCGAAATCTTTGAATTTTTTAAAAAACCAAAATTTCCTAAGTTTGGAATTCCCATATCCCGAGGAGACGTAGCCACTATGTTCTGATGTGGCGCTTTTAAAATGAATCCATACCATCCAAAAGTTGCGCGATGATCTTGATCAATAAGACTGGTACTCAAGAGACGCTCTTTTAGCACATCCGGATTTTTCAATACGCTTTGTGCTGTTGGCTTTCCATCAAATACACCGTGAACGACGTACCTAAATTGACTATCTCTATGAATTGCCGGATCAGTAAAGTTTCCTGACGACCACCGTTCCTGATTTACATCGAATTGTGGATCAATCCATTCTTTTGGATTAATTTTAGTGTCTCGATTTGATACCGGCGTAGTTTCGATTGACAGCCGATAAAACTGTGAACACTCACTTGTCGCGTAGGCGAAGTAATGGCAACTAAATAACAAGCAAAATAGAATTAATCTCATGCAAAAATAAAGATGCAATACAAGCACCTACGACGACCGGACTGATGACATATGCAGGTAAACTGATTCCTACTATCTAAAATTTCTCAAATTGAGACGCTTTATGAAGTTTTGATTACCTGTTCACGTTGTAAACAGCTTTGGACAGTCGTGATGAGCGTTGGCAAATCAAACTTATCAATCACGCCCAAAAAATTTTCTTTGTGCGGTGGAATTTCAATATTGATAGAATTTGTGAAAAGAATTAGCCGAGTTGGATTTTCATTCTTGTTTAAATATTTTAAAATCTCGACACCTGTCCCGTTAGGCATCGAGTAGTCAGAAATAATCAGGTCAAACGTGCGCCCTGATTCAAGGAGACTGATCGCCTCCGTTCCAGAAGACGCCGTTGAAATGTCAGTCAACTTGATTGAAGTTTCTTTCGGAATTTTTTCGATGAGTAGCTCTCGGTAAAAATCTTCGTCATCAACCAAAAGAATGGTTTTTCTATTGATTTCCATAAAACAAACCTTTGAGCGGGAGGGTACAAAAAAATAAAAGCTGTTCTTCAGGTGGGGAGTAAATCTGCAAAAGCTCATACAGGTCATAGCAACGGATAGATATTTTGCCAGACTCAGTTTCGTTAAGGACCCGAAGCTGTTGATTTTTGGTCTTAGTCAGCACACCGTCGATTGAGAGTCCTGTTTGCAGTCGCATTTGTGACAAAGTGTGGCCAATTTTTAAGTTAAACTCTGAAGCTCTTTCTTTATCCAAAATTCCTCCTAATTTAGAAATATTTAGATTATTTTAGTAAAATTTATCATTCTTGAGATAATTTTACGATAAAAATTTATGGAAATTCACCGAAATTTAGATAAATTTAGCAATTTTATAGACTAAGGGAGAGACGTTGCTTTAATCTAGATCTGAGGGACTTTATGGCGAAGAAAAAAGAACAAACCACAAATACGACATTGCTCAGGCTTAAGAATACTCCATTTAAGACAGCCTCAGAGCTTAAGCAGCACGAGGAAAGAATTCTTCGAGAGGAATGGGAAAATGTCGAACGCGCACGACAGCGCCGCATTTTACTTCAAAAAGACGAGAACAAAGAAGTCATTGGCCCTTTCTTAAAAGGCTTCAAAGCTAAATTTGTTGGCAGTGGAGACAATTCAGATAATTTAGTACGGGTGTACCTGGCCAGTGACGAATCAATACAAATTGATATCGACGACGAGTTGAAAAGCAAAGACGTTAATGGCGCAGTTGAAAGTCTTGTGAAGTCTTTAACTGAAAGCTTTGTAAATGGATATTTAACGGCTCTTGGCCTTAAAGATGAGAGTCTGTTTCACGCAACGAAAAAGGCCATGAAATAACCGGCCAATATCCCTCTGGTGATTTTTCGCTGAGTTCAAATTCAACGACGTATATTTTCAAATTTCCAGCGGCAGTAGTAATAGTAAGCCTACCATCGGCTTGAAGCTTCGCAAGACTCCGGAATCTTGGATATTCGGCAAGGGCGAGGGACGGTTGGAGCAAATTCTCGGTAAAAAACCTTCGAAAGTATTTTAGTTTTTTGATCTTCATGAATACTTTGGCCATGCGAACAGCATGTTCTAAAGATTCACTTTTAATTAGAATTTTACCTTATCAGAGCTTCTGATTTTTAACTTTTTTTACTTTGGCAGAATTATCCTGCCAAAGTAGTCGGGTGTATTTTGAATAAGAAATTTGATCATGTTTGTGGGCATGAATCGCGGCCTGACCCATTCTATAAGTTAGGTTTACAAATGAATCGCCAATACCCAGTATGAACACGACACCTAAAACCCAAGATAAAAATTTGATTGGAGCATTCATATCGCCTTCTTTCTTAACCTGCTTGTGGTTGAGTTGAGCTTAAATTGCTTTTGTTCTTTGATCAGTTTTTCAATTTCTCGATTTATAGACTCCTGGATGCTAATTTTTTCAAATTCTTCTAAATTCATACGCGATACTCCACAGTTACGAATAGTTCGAATACTCACCTGAACGGCGGACCGAGACCTGCCCAGGGCATTGCATATTTTTGGAATTGTCATGTTTTTGATCCAACGTAGTCTTGCCAGCTCGTTTAAATCAATTCTGACGCTATTCCATCGCACCAGCACAGTTTTAATTGCATCTGGTAGTTCAACTACTTGTACGTCACTTGCACCATTTCTTTTGTAAAATCAATAACTTGAATTAAACAAAAAAATAGACGGAGAGACTAAAAGTCTCTCCGAATTCATGCTCATAGTGACACTATGGTGACAGTCATTTTACTTCCCGTTTGAAACGAGCTTAAAAGTCCTGGGCCTTTGCCTTTCTTCATTCGTAGCTGATTTAGTGGAAAATGAAACCACGCTTGATCGCGATTCTAAAAATCCCGGAGCCAAATGCGCGTACTTCAGAGTCATCATTGGGCTGGAATGCCCTAGAAGACCTTGAAGTTCAGTTAAGCTTCCGCCGTTCATAATGTAATGACTGGCAAACGTATGCCTAAGATCGTGAATTCGAATTTCTCGAACTTCGGCCTGACCACAAATGTGACCATGAATTTTACGAATCGTTCGATGATCGTGACGACTGCCATCGGGTCTATGGATCAAAGGTGTGTCAGGATCTAAATACTTTGTTTGAGCTTTGTAAAACTCGAAAGCCTCAAATAGGGCATCGTTGATTCCTAACCATCGCTCGTTAAATCCTTTTGTCCGCTCTTGCACTTTGCCTGAGGCATCTTCTAGAATTCTCCAAATCCGAATTCTTCGTTCACTAAGATCAATGTCCCGCCAGTCCAAAGCTAAGAGTTCACCGATGCGAGCACCGCAGTTTAGCGATAGTGAAGCATACAAGTAATGGGTATAGTGACTGACTTTGGCAGCCTCCAAATACTTTTCAGTTTCTTCGCCGGTTGCCCAATAGTCCCATTTCGTCATCGACTCTTTTAGTTTTGGAAGAGGGGTGATCGGATTCTTGCTAACTACATTTTGCCGAAGGGCATCGTTGTATAACTTGCTCACTAGGGCACGAACTCGATTTCGGGTGGCCGGTGCGAGTTTGTCTTTAGAAATAAGTCTGTCTAAAAAAGTTTCCCATTCCGTCGACATAATTTCAGATAACTTTCGATGGTCGAAAGCAGGAAAAATATATTTACGAAGCCGAGCTTCTTCTTGATTAAAAGATGACAAAGGCTGACCATTGTTAAGTCGAGTTTTTAACCAGCCTAATACGTAGTCTTTGAAAACGGGCGAGGCCAGTTGAATATCAATGCCACTTTCTCGTAATTCTTTTTTTCGTTTCATTTCTAGATACCAACGATCGGCGTCGGTTTTTCTAGAAAAATATTTGCTTAGTCGAATATTCCTTTGCTTGAATACATTTGTCAATTAGGCGGCGAGGGTAGTTAAAACGGGTCTCGCTGCTTTCATGGCTCGGCCTTAAAATTTTGCAGTCTTTGCACGGGATCTTTTCTTTTCGTTTTTTGTTCGTTTACGCTCGCGATTTTCGAGATACTCATTCAGGGCTTTTTTACTGGATAGCCAAATTCGTCCTTCTTTATGAGCCTCAAGCTTACCTGAGCGGACCAGTAGATTCAGATATTTACTAGAAAATGAACCGTGTTTTGAAAGCGTTGATAGGGGAACAAGTTGATCTTTTTTATTTGAAGTGGACTCAATGGCTTTTAGATAAATATTCATCGATCGTTCAACAGCTTGGGCGATAAACTTTTCAATATCGTCGGTACTTCCTTTGTCGGCTTTTTCTAGTGCCCTATAGTATTTTTGACGATCATTTTTTAAAATTACAACCAACGGGTATCCCTTCTGCATTAAAATTAGATTCATAAACAAGCGTGCTGTTCGGCCATTACCATCAGTAAACGGGTGTATATTAACTAATTTATGGTGGGCTAGGGCCGCGAGCTGGACAGGGTGCAATTTTCCAGTACTTTTTTTAATCCAAGCAGTTAGATCTTCCATCAGCTTGGGAATCTTAAAGGCGTCGGGTGGCTTATGACTTGAGCCAGTTATCAATACATTTCCTTGACGATATCGACCAGCATCGCTGTCTTCAATTTCTTTAATAATTAAATGCTGGAGTGAGCGAATTAACTGTTCACTGATGGTGTGTTTTTTGTCGTGCTCAACCAATTCGTATAAAAAATGAACGGCTTCGTTGTGATTTTTTGCTTCCAAGTGATCCTTTAATGATTTTCCTTTTACAGTCATTCCGTCGTTAATCACTAGATAGGTTTCTTTAAGGGTCAATTTGTTACCTTCGATAGCATTTGAATTATAAGTTAAATCAAACGAAAACTGTTCCTTGAGTTTTTTGACTAACTGAGCGGAAAGGGGCCGTTTTTCTTGGATAAGCTGAAGTTTTTGGTCGATTCGCTCTAGAAAGGCTTTCGATATCATAGTATTCCTTAATATGGTATAGTTATAAAATTAGTCTATACCATATTAAGGAATACTCAAGAAAATGTGCTAAAAAGAGAAAAATTCTTAATATGGGATGAGGCTTAAATCGAGCTATACCATATTAGTGGAATATAAATAAAACAGGCATTATCACAAAAGTGTCACCACAAAATCTAGTGACAAAATGGTGACAACACCAAGGGAATCGGCAGAATTTGAGGGAACTCAGCGGCTATTAAAAAAAGCAGCTAACGTCTTGTGATTATTGAAAAAGTTCTTTATTTTTACTACCTTACCAAAGCGCCAAGGAAGAACTTAAAATCCTGGGCTTCGGTCAAACGGGCGTGCCAGTTCGATTCTGGCCCGGGGCACCAATATGGCAAGTATTCGAACTACGATGCCGTCTTGTTTTTATCTTTTAAAATAGTAATTTTCTGGTGTTCATACACCTGGGGTGTATAGAATTAGGTTTTTCAATTTTTAATACCTATCTGTAATCATTTGATTTTACTGAATAAGGAAGAAGGTAAAAACTTGAAAAGTTGGGGAGCGCTCTTCGTCTATACTGACTGAACTCCCTACGCAACTCATGGGGGCGCCAGCCTGATACCAATGAACCCGATCTATTGGCCAATAAGGCTGGCCAGAATGAAAAGTAGCACAACTCCAAAATCATTCCCTAAATGGTCACTTTTATACCATCAATACTATGGCAGCCTAAGTTGTTCGATTTATTCAATCTTTTCAAAAGAAATATTTTTGTGTCGGAATCTTGAACATTAAAAGCGCTAAAAACCCTGTTGTATCGTTTGCATACTCTTTTAGTGGAGATTTCAAATGAAAAAGAGTATTATTTTATTTTTGATAATTAACATCTTTACGAGCTTCGCTTATGCCGGATGGAAGGATTGGTTTGAATCTAGTCCTCCTCGGCAGCTAGATATTTCGGGAACAACTGCTCAAGGATTTGTAGAACTTAATATCACTAAAGAAAACAACAAGGTACTTGTTAATGGAAATACGGCCACAATGGGCTTTGTTGAAATTAATTTAGAACGAAGTAATAATGGCATAAACCAAAGCATTACTGGTAATACGGGGCTTGGTGGTATGTTTAAACTTGAAACCTCTCCCGTGGACAAATACAAATTTTTAACTTCCGGTCACATCGCCTCTCTTGGATGGGTAAATCTAACTACATCCGTACTTAATGACGGTTCTTATTCAATTATTGGAAATACGGCTTCAATTGGTTTCGTTAATTTATCAGTGAAAAAAGTTGAAAAGGCTCTATCTATATCAGGAAATACAGGGAAAGGTTTTGTAAATTTGAAAGTTAACGATGTAACAAAGTTAGAAATTCAAAGTTTACCAGTGATCATATTACTTTCTATTAAGTAATTCTGACCGTGTCCCGAAATTCAGTCCGATTTTTGAGTTAGAAATTGAGCGTCATTTTCATCCGCTGCCCGAGCTTTAGACTCACTTCTATTTTTTTGCTTGATCAGCTAGCATATTCAAACTGAGCATCAATCTATCTAAAAGCGCTGTGAAGTGTGGAAGTTCCTCCGTTTCCCCATCCGCATTCAAAATCAATTGAATTTTCATCTCACCATCACTGCTTGCTGATCCACGCATCAGCAGCACCATCATTTCGCTTTGCATCCCAATTAAGTGGAATTGTTGGGATTCGGAACCCTGCTTTGCTGCCTGTTTTGCCATTTCTAATTGTTTTTTTAATGGGAGAATTAAAAGTTCACCGGCGCACTTTTGCCAGCCATTGTGAAGTGAGATAAACTCTCGAAAGGATGGTGGAAGTTTAAAGCCGGCTTCCTTCTCGAAGGTTTCTATTTCACTCTCTGAAGCGGCTGGACCAGGCTTTGATTTTGACGTCATGCCTTTGTCGATACAAAACTTGTTGTAAACAGTTTCAAGTTGCTGACAGAGCTGCTGAATTTTAGATTGCTTTTGGACTTGCATCGCCGACCTTCCCTTTTTTTAATAAAATTTGAATTTAAATCCTAGCATTATTTAAATACTGATCAACTAAAAGGAATGAAGACCAATTAGGCCTCCATATAAAAAGGTCTGTATTAAAAGCTTCTAACTTGCCAGCAAGCAGCATCACCAATAAGTACTCGAGCCATTATGTGATTTGTTTCTTCGACGCTCAGGCAGAGAGTGCAATAAGAATCTATTCCGGGAAAAAATATGAAAGAGTTATTGGATTCAGCCTGGCACTCTTCGAACATGCTTATGAAGGCCGTGTTCTTTATAAAGCACTATCTAGTGGGCAAGGTTGGACTATCGTTCGTAATCATATCGAAGAAATGCTTGTTCAATTTATGAAAGAAGAAGCACGTCCTCTTTTTAGAAAGAAGTCGTCATCTGATATTCCTTTTGAGGTTTTCATTTATTATTTAGGGTCGACCTTCATGTCTGTAATGACTTGGTGGCTCAATCACCGTAATCCACTTTCTCCCAAAGAGATAAATGCTCTCTTTAGAGATTTAGTTGTTCCAACATTGGCGGCGAATCTGAACTGATAAAATTCGCAAGGGTGCTCTTTGAAGTCCTAGCGTCCTGTTTTGGAATAGTAACCCCTTGTTTTCTTATTCTTTTTCTGATGAGATTTTGAACGGGAGGTGTGAGAATGAAACACGTGGTATCTATCTATTTTATTGTGGTGAGTTTATTCTTTTTTGAATCCAATGCATCTGACCGTTTTGGTGTGGTGTTGTTAGTAAAAGGTAAAGTGAAGGTCGTCTCTTCGGGCAGTGACAAGAATGCGGCGGTGGGAATGGATGTGGCTGAAGGCGATAAGTTAACTACTGGTGCCGAATCAACGGCAAAAATCGTGACTGTCGATCGCAATGTTATTGTAGTTGGCGAAAAATCAGAAATCGTGTTTGAAAAATTCCAACATGAAGATGATAGAAAGAAAGCCGTCGTATTGGATCTAAAAGAAGGTAGCGTTCGTAGTTCCATAAAGGAAAAGTATGAACAAAAAGAAGAATATTACCATATTAAAACGCCGACATCAGTGGCGGGTGTGCGCGGAACAGATTTTTATGTTGAATATGATGTTGCGGCAAAAGAAAATGTGATTTGTACATTTGAAGGAAAAGTTTCTTACAAGCCTAATGAATCAAAAATGGGATTCTTAGTTGAAGCAGGAAAATTTATTCGTCACAAAGAAGGCGATGAAGTTAAAGTAATTAGAGCTAAAGAACCTTGGGTAGAGAAAACACTTAAGAATTTAGAAGTATCAGGAAAAGAAGAATTCCCATCAAAAGATAAATCAAAAGTAGTTAAATAGACTACGGAGTAAATAAGAACAAAAAAAGGGGATGTGGTTAAACATCCCCTTCGTTTCAAATCAGATAGCAAAATCTAATTAGAAATCTAAGCGTAAGTTAGCGTACGCAGTGTTAACTTTACGATCAAGCTCTACAGTTGGTCCGATAGTTAAAGCAGAGTATTTGTACTCTTGAGTTCTGTAGCCAACACGTAGTCCTAACTCTGGAGTGAATTTGTGTAGCAAGTATACATTGCTAGCAGTACCCGGAGTTGCTTGGAAGTTAGTTAAATCTTCAGCGCCCATATCGAAAATGAAATTTCCGCGTCCACCACTTAAGTATTCATAACCAACAAAGTCATTGCTTGCGTATTTATATCGTAAAGACGCCAGTGTTGTTGTGCTGTTTACTTTGTCGTTTTCAGCCGAAGCTCCGTAACCAAATACAGCTGGAGTTCCACCGATAGAGATAGCGCCTTCGCTCTTCATTTCAGAAGAAAGAACTGATAAGCCCAAATCTACATTTGATTTAGCAATATTGGCCATATCTAAAGTCAACGAGTGAACGTTGTATGAGGAAACTGTGCGACCTGTCGCTGCTGCATTTACTTGGTAACCATTAACAGCTAAACCGTTTACAGTTAAACCTTGATAGATTGCAGTGAAGTTTCCAAATGAGCCCATGTCTTTTGAGTTGTACTCAAGCATCCATGAAGTAACTGCATTTGAACTAGGTAGTTTATCGCCTGATGTTCCATTGCCGTTAGTCGTTGGTTGAGCTTGGTAGTTAGGAACGCCATTTGTTAACCCAGAAACCACAGTAGTGAGTGGAGAGTAAATCAAACGAGTTGTGATTGCGCTTCCGCTCATATCATAACTATGCGTTAATGCCGCACCATCCAGTGTTACGTTGTAAACTAGTGCTGGGTATGTACCCATTCTTGATTTACCGTTAGCTAAATGATTGGGAGGTCCTTCAATTGTAGAAAGGCGACCGGCACTTAAGATAAAGTTAGAATCAGCGACTTTGATATCTGCATATGCTCTTTCTAAATAAACTTGTGAACCAGTGTAACCACGAGATACGCCCAGATCAGTTGTTCTGAAATTTAAGCTCGAACCTGTTTGGTTAACGATGCTGTTGAAAAATTTAGAAACTGTGTAGCGCGAGTAAAATTTCACATGACTAGAAACGTCGGCGTCTACGTTTAGATAAGTAAGTAAACGCATAAAATCTACTTTGTCATCGTAAGCAGCAAATGAAGTTCCTGTTTTTGATTGTTTACCTTCGATATGGTCATACTGAGTGATAAACGCACCAGAGAACTTGAAGATATTCAATGATTGGGCTGCTTCTAACTCGGCAACGCGATCTTCTAAAGATCTTGTTTGAGCGTTAGCTCCTAACGACAATAATACTAAACCTGATAATGCTAATTGTTTTAACATAATTTAATTCCCTTTCCTATTTTCCACCGACAACGTCGCCGCCGCCAGATTTCATACATTTAACTTTACAGCCATCAGCCGCATCTACCATTTCGCCATCGGCGCACGTTTTTAGCAGGGCTTTAACTAACTTAAGTGCATCTGCACTTGAGATGTCTTTGCCACCACAACTTTCTTTAACTTTAGCTTGGATATCTTCCACAGCACCCGCGTGAACCGCCGGCGTTAATGCAAGAAGAATCGCTACAGCTACGAACTTGTTTACGAAGTTCATCATTCCTCCTTAAATATTGAATGTTTCATGACTCATTCGATGAAACATTTGTTTTAAACCTGACTATACTGTGATTCTGTCATTTGGCGACGTCAATAGAATATTTATGTTGGAGAAAGGGGAAAAATGTCCCATTTGATAGGAAAATGATGTGCTTCCCTTTTTTTGGGCAATTTTGTCACGAATTCTTAATTTCGATCGATTCATTGATCAGGTGCCGTCGATCTTGTTTTTATCAAGAAAAACAAGATCGACGGCTGAAGCGGAAATATTAAAATATAAATAAAAATTGGTGGATTGTTTCAACCGGGTAGCTATACTAAAAACGGGGCCGTTAGATAGGAGTGCAATGAAAGGGTGATAGTGGGGATGTTTTATAAAAAGTGTCTGTTTAGTCTAATTAGTCTTAGTCTAAGCTTGACTTTGGTTCTGTTTGCTCCGATTCAAGTGTGGCCAAAGGCTAGTACAAAAGATTCAAAGAAAACATCAAGCAAGTCCAAACCTAAAAATAGAACAACGAAAGAAAAACCTAAAGTGGGCGAGAAAGAAATGAAGTTAGCCTTCACTGAGGTGAAGCTCAATCTAAAAATCACTAAAAGCAAATCTGCCCCAGCCGATATGAAATTTAATGATGTGGAAATGCGCGACGGAAATTCCGCCGTGATCGCGTTTGCAACTCCCCAATTTAAGTCTGAGCCGATTCATCGCGTCCCTGTTGTACTGCTAACTGATTTTCTAGGTGAAGACACGTTACGACATGACATTGTGGAACTCGGGTATAAAGAGGAAGCAGGAAAAACGGGGCATGATATTGGTATTCCTCGTCAGATGACTTTGCCCAAGGGGATTCTGTATTTCTGGACAACACCAACGATGGGTTCAGCTAATTACTATTACTTGCAACATCCGCAAGATAGAAATATCGCCATCAGAATTGGCCCTATTGCTGGTGCGGTAGATAAGGAATTCACTATCGATTGGGCCAGTGCTCGGTGGATTAAATAGTTCTTCGGTCCCCTAGATATGAACTTCGAATACGAACTTCAACCCTCTCTCAATACCAACATCACGTCGGCGCCGTAGCGTTCTAATTTATCACTGCCGATACCATGGATACTCTGAAGGTCATCAAAGTTAGACGGGTTGTGTAGAGCGAGTTCACGCAGCGTTCGGTCGCTGAAGATAATGAATGCCGGGACGTCCAGTTCGACCGCTTTTTGTTTGCGCCAAACTTTAAGCGCTTGGAATTTTGTTTCTTGCAGATCATTTAGAATGATGGCATCGCCCGAAGATCGTTTTTTAACAGATGATTTGCCACCTGATGATTTGGTCGCTCCATTTTTGATTCTATCAGGCAATAGGCGATCCGCCAACGTCACTTTTGGTAGAACGATTTTTCTATCAGACAGTGGTAAGCAATTGTCGCAGTGACCACACTGCTGGATACGCTGCGCATCTTGATAGTAAGTCAAAATCTCAGCATGGCGGCACTCTGAACTTTCGGAATAGTTCACTAACGCATCAAGATTGCGCCAGCGGGCGCTTTTAATTTCCTGAGGTGCATCGGAGCTTTGAATAAAATAAGACTGTAGGCCTTTATCTTTAGATGCATAGAGCATCAAACACGTGGAGTCTTGGCCGTCACGACCGGCGCGCCCCATTTCTTGGTAAAGAGCATCAATTGTGGCCGGCATGTGGTAGTGAACGACAAGACGGACATCCGATTGGTCGATTCCCATGCCAAAAGCGTTTGTGGCCACCAGAATGCGAAGGTCACCATTCATATACTGTTCTTGAACTTCGGTTCGTCTGTTTGGTGTAAGACCCGCATGGTAATATCCAACGCCACTAAATCGTTCAGACAATTCCTGATGGACTTCTTCTGTTTTTTTTCGTGTTCCGCAGTAAACAATCACGCGGCCCGTGGGATGTTGTTCGATGCCTTTAACTAAAAGTTGGTTTTTCATATCTTCACCGTCACACATTTCAACTTGGAAATACAAATTGGGGCGGTAGAAACCATGGACTCGTTTTTCTGGGTTTTTTAAATGAATTTGTTTAGCGATATCATGCAGAACGGTGGGTGTCGCCGATGCCGTTAGTGCCAGCGTGGGAACATCAGGGCGTAAGCGTTTTAATATATTTAGCTGGCTATATTCTTCGCGGAAATCGTGTCCCCATTGGGAAACGCAGTGGGCTTCGTCAATGGCAAAGAGCGCAATTTTTCGCGCGCGTATCCATTGCTGGAATCCTTCTTTTTGTACCCGTTCCGGAGATAAGTATAATACGTAAGGCCCGCCTTTTTGGATGTCGGAAAAAATTTGACGTTTTTCATTTTCCGTCTGCCCAGAATAAATGGCACCCGCGGGTATGTTGTTGTTTTGTAGCGAACGCACCTGATCTTTCATCAACGCGATTAATGGCGAGACGACGATAACAAGTTCTTTGGTGAAAACGGCGGGGAACTGGAAACACAATGATTTGCCTCCCCCTGTCGGGAGAACAGCTAGAACGTCTTTCTTGTTGATGATCGACGAAATAATTTCTTTTTGTCCCGGGCGAAATCCAGGCAGATTGAAATTTTGTTTAAGTACGCTGTCCAGTTCCATTTGCATGAAAAAAACTATAGCAAGACGGTGGCCACCCTGTACATCAATTTATCCCGCATTGTTTGATTGCCAAAAACTAGGTTTGTCCGCGCGCCTTTAACGTGCGGGATAGTTTTTCTTGGTAAAGTGCTAATAGTTGATTGCCTACGTCGCTACCTTCGATAGCAGTAAAAGCCAAAGCAATCGCCTGCAAGGTTGACATACCTTCAGCAAAATGTTCGGCACGTAGATGCTGCGTGGACGTATTGGGTGTGCTTATCATGACCCTCTCTATACCGTTTAATTCGGGATGGCGGATGGCGACTTTACTGGCTTGCCGCCAATTTCCATCGGGTACAATCAACTGAATCGGACGAGTGCATTCTTGAACTAGAGTTGGAGTTAGTTCTCGGGCTTCGTCGGATGGAAAAAATAACAAAGTGCGGTAGTTTGGAGTCAGTAAATTGGATAAATCTAATGGTCCATCATCTTTTAATCCACGAACACGTATTTCGCTGTTGGATAAACTTTTTAAAGCTAAGCGTCCTGTATTGCTAGTGCGTTTAAGTTCACGATGGTGAATGACTAAAACAAGCCTTGTTTTCAAATCGAGTTTTGGGATCAAATGACACAGGCACAAATCTTTATGGAGGCCGCAATCTAAACAAGGATCTTTGGTCTTTCGTTTACGATCTAAGGTCATGGCTTAGAAGATGTAATTTTCTTTTTGATGTTAGCGATCGAGTCAGCATGACTGCGGACTTTCAGGTTGACTCCTTTTTCATCGTAGCTTTCTGATAGTACTTTCATTTTTCCGCGAATTTCGCCGATGATGCCTTTCGCCGTGTAAGGGACAAAAATATCTTCGTCTTGCATATCGGTTTCAAAGTAACTCATGATTTTATCGCGCAAAAATTTTAGATCATCTTTGTCGCGGGTGGAAATCATAATAGCATCTGGGTATTCAGATTTTAACGATTCAGCCTGTTCGGCTGTCAAACGATCGCGTTTGTTTAAAATCAGTAGGCGAGGGGTTTCATTTGCACCGACTTCGCCTAATACCGATTGAGTCACTTCTAGCTGCGAGCGAAAAGAAGGGTCTGAGGAATCTACGACGAACAGTAGTAACGATGCATTCAGTGCTTCGTCCAAGGTAGACTTAAATGAAGCAACCAGATCATGTGGCAATTTTTTAATAAAACCGACAGTGTCGGATAGTAAAACTTTTGGACGTGTTTCAGGGTGCAAAGGACGAATCGTTGTGTCCAGAGTGGCAAAAAGCTTGTCGGCCACTAATACTTCGCTGCCAGTCATCGCACGCATCAGCGACGACTTTCCAGCATTTGTATAACCAACTAACGCGACTGAAATTTCTTGCTGACGACGGGCTCTGCGAACCTCATGTTCGTTGCCAATGGATGCTAATTCAATTTTTAATTCTTTGATACGATCACGAATTTTACGTTTGTCTAATTCCAGCGCGCTTTCGCCGGCACCTTTACCACCTACGCCGCCGCCACCACGATCTTCTCCGCCGCCTGTTTCACGCAAGCGAGGAGCTACATAGGTTAATCGTGCGATTTCGACTTGTAAGCGAGCTGCGCGTGTGCGGGCATGGCGACTGAAAATTTCGATAATAACACCCGTGCGATCAAGAACGGTGACGCCCGTGGCGCTTTCTAGGTTTCTTATTTGTGACGGGGACAGATCGGTATCAACAATCACGACATCGGCAGCTCCTATTTTGTCCGCAGGCAGTGACGTTACGACCGATGAGGTGTCGTCTTCGTTATTGTCCGATTCTAATGGCAGTCTACGATTAAAATCATCGACGGATTCAATATCATCGCCTTCTGAAAATTCATCATCAATCTCGTCTTCGTCGTCATTAGTTTCTTTGTTTTGTTTCCATTTTTCAGCAGCTTTGCTGAGTTTGCGTTCGACGACGGCAGCGATTTCTCCGGTGCCATTTGTCCATTGGGCCAGCTCCTTTAATTTTCCATCCCCCAGCACCGATGCGGATCGATCAGAGCTGCGTTTTTGAGTCACTTGCCCAATTACCGTGTAGCCCAGTGTAGTCACCAATCGAGTCAGTTCATCTAAAGAGGCTTGAAGCTCGAAATTGGAAATTTTGGGTAGTTGGATACCCACTAAAACGGCATTTTTTACTGGTGTTTGCATATCCCAGTTTTACCGTCATCTAGTCGCTTAGGCAACGTTATAAGCCTTTAAGGCTGGGCCCTGTAAGTTGTCGAAATATTGGTCGTCGTTTACCTTTTTTGGAAATTGGTAGGATATTATTGCGGGAGTGAATGCGACGGTGGAACTATTGGGGGTAAGACGCAGATAAAGCGGAGATTTTAGGGTTTGACCCTGCACTTATTTTGCAATGTCCACCATGTATGATGAAACGCATGTTATATATCGCAGTGGCAGTGCTGGTCGGTTTTCAAGTGTCCTCGTTCGCCAAGGAGGGGAGTGAGGTCGAAAAAAAGACCGTTGAGCTTTTAAAATTAGCCCGCGAGTCCGAAGAGTTCACGATGTATGGTGTAGATCAGTTGAACCTAAAAATAGCGATGGCATCCGTAGCGGAAAAGCAAACCGTTGATATCGATCATATCAAGCAGTTGTACTCTTCAATACAAGGCAAAGTAACCGTAGTTAAAAAAGAATTTGCGTCATTTAACGATTTTGTTGAAGAGGAAAGACAAACTTGGCCAGCTTCTGGTGATTTATCTATCGATATCCAGCGGATACTAGAGAAGGGTATTACGTTAATTGACCCGAGTTTTACTAACGAAGAAGATAAAGCGAGATGGGCCAAAAATGAATCGGCTCAACAAAAGTTCATGAACAAAATGGGCTTAGCGGGAATGGGAACATTCATGCAGATTTCGGCTCAATCGGCAGAACAGCAAGAAAAATTTAAAAATGATGTGTTGAAAATGACAGACGGTTTTAGCAGCCTTGATAATAGTTTGCAAAATTCGTTTAAAGATATGTTTGCGGGCGAAGGCGATGGTTTTTTAAAAATCGCATTTCCCATCTTGATGGCTGAATATCTAGAAAATGTGAATCACAGAACAAAATTAAATATATTAGCTGGTATGTTTGAAGGATCATTTCCATTTACCCAGGATGGATTAGTGATGTCTTTGTTTTCAAACGCGGGTCCTCAGCTGCAGAAAATGGTACAAACCTTAGGGCGCAACTCGGCCCTAGCGCCTAAATGGCAAGCCTTGTTTCAAACGTTTGAATCGAACGTGCGTCCAGTTCCTTTCTGGCAAGTGGAGCAATTGTTAGCGCGTGCCAAATTTCCATTTAAAATTATTGATTTTCATCAAGAGCCTCTTGGTGTTGGTACTATCGCGCAAGTGCATTTAGCTAAGGTGCAATTACCTAGCGGTGAAATCACCGATTATGTATTTCGGTTTATTAAGCCGGAAATGAAGCAAAAAGCTGAAGACGAGGCATCCGTGATCGAAAAAGCCTGCATCGCGATCGATCATCATCCAGATGTGGTTGGAAAAAATTATCCAAAACTAACCAGTATTGCAGATAACTCGTATACGATGATCAAACAGGATCTGGTTTTGAAAGAATCGGTTATCAATCAAAAGATAGGGCGAAAGGTATACAAACGATCGGATATCGATGTCCCTGTGGTAGACCTTTCATTGGATACAGAGCAGTTGTTTATGTACTCCACGAAAGCTTCGGGACAGAAAATTTCTAAATATTCTGTCCCGGTGCAACGTACATTAGTTAATCGCGTGGTGGAGGTATGGTTAGAAGAAGCGATGTTTGGTTCTGGGTATTTTCATGCGGATTTACATCAGGGTAATTCGATGGCTTTGTTGCGTGATGATCAAAAAGGAAATGATCGCTACCTTAAATCGTTCTTGGATTTTGGTATGTTCGGACAATTGACCAAAAGTGACCGCGTGAATCTGATGGGTTTAGGTATCGCGGTGAAAATGGGTAATGGCAAAATGCTGAGCCAAATCGCATGGCGGCTATCTAGTATCAAAGAGAACACAATTACTATGCCTGATCTAGCTGCTAAGTTGGATAAAAAATTTAAATCGCTAAATGGACAAGGATTAACAGTCGCAGATATGATTAAGTTTTTCCAAGAGGTAGGACTTGAATTAAATGACAACGTTTTAAATTATCTTCGTGGTTCAATTACGCTAGGCGATCAGTTGATTCAGGTTGACCCCAAAAATTCACTTTTGGGTATGTCTGTGAAGGTCGCGCTTAAACATCCAATTCAATTAATGAAGGTTTTAAAATTTAAGGAAATTTCGATGAAGGATATTATGAAGCTTGGGTGGAAGCAGTATGTTTCTCCTAAATTGAATAAATCGGCGTCGATTGTGTCTGGAGCTGACATGTGTGTTGGTTTCTATCTAAAGCAAAAACGCTAAGGTCTAGCGTCATTCTCAAATTGATAAATGCTAAAGCCTTACGACTGAGTCATTGTGAGGCGAAAAAATCTCTTTAGTCTTAAGGGTATTTCCCGAAATACTATTTACCCAACTTCTAAGGAGAGGCGAATGAGCGCAGTACCGAATTTAGTGAATGATCTTTCTTATCAAATTCAAGCGATCCAATCAGAAATGATGGCGCAGATTCAAGCGGCTACGGCTAGCGGTGACTTCGTTCAGATTCAGACCCTGATGAAGGATATGGAAAAAAAGATCAATGATCTAATTGAAAATCATAAAACTATTGAATTTAAACCAAATGTTGAAGAGTTCAAAATGCATGTCTATCTGTCACCTCATACGGACATGAATTTAAATGATATTGTTTATGACTACGAACGTGATTTGTTTACCAAGATGGAGAACAACGAGCGTTTTAAAGAAATTCGCGCTCACGTTAAAAAACATTACCCTGAAAAAGACATGCGCAAAGTTTTGATGCGTGATCATTTGAAGTTGGATTTAAAATTATCGCCTAAATTAAAAGAAGTGGTTACCGCATGTATTGAATCTTTGAAAATCAAGACTGAGATAGAGGTCTATATGGTTAATTCGTTAGAAGTGAATGCCTATTGCCCGCCCCCTACAGAAGATAAAATCTATATTTGCATTACCTCTGCCTTGTTGGAAAAATTGGCTGTTCCTGAATTATGCTATGTGTTTGGTCACGAAATTGGTCACGCTTTGATGGCCCATCACACGATCCCATTGCAACATTTGTTAAACAATCCTCAATTTCAAGTGAATCCAGAGGAATTAATTGAAATTTTCGCATGGAAACGTGCGGCTGAGATTACGTGCGATCGTTTTGGTTTGATCAGCGGTCAGCGTTTTGAAAATGCGGCCCGTGGTGTGTTTAAAATTTATTATGGTTTGACGGAACTAGCTGATGATTCAATTTTTGCCTATATGCAAAACTTTGGTGACTTCAATTCCTCGATCCAAATTTCACCGGCGGATTTTTACTCAACTCATCCCTTTGGTCCGGTCCGTTTATTAGCGTTGCAGTATTTCTCGCAAAGTGAAAATTTCCATAAAGCGATTAATTCAACCAACCATGAGCTTTCGGAAGCCGACATGGAAAAACGCATTGATGCCATCATGAAGATCTATGATGTGAATAACGTCACTCCAGAAGCTCAGCTGGCAATGGATAAGTTCTTTATGATTAGTGCTTTAAGTATTTCCGCTTCAGATGGTGATGTTTCGCCAGATGAAATTTTAAAAATGAAAGAAATCTGTAAATCTGAAGGTTTAATGGAAGAAGTGATGCCATTTGTTGAAGCGTCCGTTCAGGAATTGCAAGATCAAATCTATTTAGCGACAAATGCTTTGTTCGAGCACTGTTCGTTGCCTTTGAGAATGAAGATGATGCGTGATTTGGTTTACGTAGCGCTTGCTGATGGCGTACTAACAGACACAGAACGTGATATTCTCTACTTCTGTTGTAGTGCTGCTGGTTGTGATCCAAAATTCATTGATGACACTCTAAATGAAATATCAAAATTAACTTAGTCAGCTATTGAAAGCATACCCAAAGCTAAATAAGCTTTGGGTATGCTAGATTGTTTTTCAGCGGTCTACCAACGCAACAAGCGAATCCAAAGAATTATATCTCTATAAGAAGGTCGTGATGCTTATCGCTCAGAGCATATCGGCGAGCACAACAATTTTCTATTTCCTTGTTCTGATTAATATTAGCGTTACATAATGGTTCCAGTTTTTGCTGGTAAAGTTTTAGTGAGTTGAAGTAAATTCGATTCAGCTATGAAAAAATATCAGCGGGAAGTAGAAGAGATACTAAAGAATATTAAACCAGCCACAAAGCCCTCGATGTGGAAAGCGGAAGATTATGTTGGTGGTGGACGATCTAAATTGACCTTTTTGGATTTGAAGGTGCCTGATGTGAGGGATGCCTTTAAGCGTGGGTTTAGTTTTTATCATCCCGGGATAAAAGAATTTGATAAAACTCATCTCGAAATTTTTAACTTCATCTGGATGAACTCACGTAATCACGACACTCTGTCTGTTTGCCTGTATTATCTAAAATCATTGCCATTTGACGTAAGAAAGAAAAACCGATCTTTGATTTTGAAATGGTTGAATCGAGTGGACAACTGGGCGTTGTCAGATGAGATCAGTAGCGTGTTCTCTGAATTTTTAGAAGATGATCACGGTTTACTGCCGACCTATAAAAAATGGAATAAATCAAAAAACTCTTGGGAGCGCCGTCAGTCATTAGTTGGATTGTTATTTTATTCACGTTTTAGGAAGTCAAAGCACTTAACTTGGGCGCAAATTAAATCATTTCTTGATCCTTTGTTATATGATGACGATTACTACGTACAAAAAGGTGTCGGCTGGACCATTCGTGAAGCCTATCAATGGTATCCTAAGCCGGTATTCGATTACGTAGCTAGAAATTCCGCGAACATCGATCCCGCGGCCTGGTATGCCTGTACGGAAAAAATGTCGACAAAAGAAAAAAATGCGTTAAAGGTTAAGCGTCGTGAACGTATTCGAAACAAAAGAAATTCAAAATAAAATTCAGGGTTTAGAGACACATATTCAAAGTGTTTTGTCGGGTCGTATTTTTCACGTTCCAGATTTGTCCGCCCGAGATTTAGAAGTCAGAGAGCCTCTGGAACATCCACCTAAAAAGGGTTTAAGCTCTAAAGAAGGCCAGGCTCGTCTGCTGCATGATTTAGCCAGTATCGAATTGCAAGCCATGGAATTAGCACTTAGGACACTGACGGAATATCATCATCAAATAAAAGGAACTCAGTATTTAGATTTGCTAGTGCAACTGGTTTTATCAGAGCGATCTCATTTGCAGCTTTGTTTAAATGGAATTCGTGATTTGGGATTTGAATGGGGGCATTGGCCTGTCCACATGGCGCTTTGGAAAGCAGTGGCCGTGGATGATACATTAATTGAACGGGTATTTATCGTTCACCGTTTTCTAGAAGGTAGTGGACTGGATGCCGCGGACACGTTGCTTCGGCGTTTAAGCGGTGTTGATGGAAAGCACATCGATAAAATCGTAAAAACGATTTCTACAGAAGAAATGGATCATGTTCAATTCGGCTCACAATGGTTCTTTGATTTGTGTAAGAGAGAAAAACTTGATGCGGACAGTGTTTTTAAAAATACCCTTTACAGTGTTCGTGTAAAGTTGCCCAAACGTCTTGAGCCAATTAATTCGGACCTTAGGCAAAGAGCACTCTTTACGGTGAGTGAGATTGAAACTTTGAAGGCCTTTCAATCTGCGTCTTCGAAAAGTTAAGCTAAATACGCTTTGATTTGTCGTTAAAAAACAGGTCTGCGAATCTAAACTTGAAATCGATCGAGCTGGATTCCTTGTTTCTTCAGCCATGGAATCCACTCAAGCTCCATCTGCGTGCGGCAGAATTCAAGATCGATATCTTCGATACGTGGAAATTTGTCGGCTATGGTCGATAAAAGACGCGCCTGAATTTTCCCTGCGTGTTGAGCTTGCTCGTAAGGAATCAAGGTGTAGGTGATCATGCCATAACGAGATCGGTATTCTAACGGAAATTCTTTTTCTAGGACAGATTCGATTTTTTTCTGCAGTAAAAAGCTTTGATCGCCAACTTTATCACTCATTTCAACGAAATTTTCTAGCGCCATGTCGGCAATGGCATTGGCATTATTTATTCGCTGCTGTGAGTATTGTTTTAGGCTGGTTTCAAAATTCCATTGGTTGGATTTTAACAGTTCTAATAATTGCGATATATCTTCAAAACCACAGTTCATGCCTTGACCAAAAAATGGAACAATCGCATGCGCGGCATCACCCATAAGTGCGATAGAATCTTGGTAGTGCCATTCTGAAAAACGAACAGTGCCTAAGCTGCCTTGTGGATTTTCCAAAAACTGTGTTTCTAATTGCGGTATCAAACCAGCCACATCTTTAAATTCGGAAGCAAACAATTGCTGAACGCGTTCTTTAGTTTTGACGCTATCAAAACTCCACGGATGATTAGTTTTAGGTAAATACAAGGTTAACGTGAAACTGTTATCGGTATTGGCCAGTGCCATTAGCATATGGGTACCACGTGGCCAGATATGCAAATTGTTTTTTTCTAAAGCGGGCTCGCCATTTTTAAAAGCTGGCACATAGAGTTCTTTGTAATCAGACGAAATATAGCTAACGTTTTCGCGAAAGCGTTGCGGGTCGGCGACCTGAAGTCTTTTTCGAACCACTGAACCTGCGCCATCGGTCGCAAACAGGTGAGTGTAAGAGTAGCTTTTGTTGTTTGAGAATTTTAAATTTTTGGCGATGATATCGATGTCGCTAAGTTCATGATTAAAATAAAACTCGACACCAACATCTGCGCATTTTTGAATGAGTTTTTTGTTTAGGTCAATTCTGGAGACCGCGTAGTTGCATTCAAAATTATTTCGTCCGTAAGCTTGGTATTGAGTCGCTCCATCTAGTGCGTGCATACGGCGGCCATAGACGGGCACAGTTGCCGGCAGCACTGAATCGGTTAAACTTGCCAGTTTCAGTGCATTTAGCCCACGCGATGTTACGATCAGATTGATACTGCGCCCACGGTCGGCATCCATTAAGCGCGGGTCCGATCGTTTTTCAAAAATCTGAACATTGAAGCCATTTTGTTTTAGCAAATAAGCCCATAGCGAACCCACCAGTCCTGCGCCAATAATGTGAACAGTTTTTTGAGTCATGTTATTTCCCATTGAAGAACGATTTCATCAATTGCACCAATTGGTAAACATCTGTGAAAGAATTATACATGGCTGTCGGTGTGGCGCGGATGATATTGGGTTCGCGGAAATCAACGATCGCATGGTTATTCATTAAATGATTTTTAAATTCTTGATGTTGCGAAGATACTTTTAAGCACAACATCGACCCACGTTCCTTAGGTGTCACCACCGTTAGTTTTCCGGCTAAGTTATCTTTGATCAAATTTTCAAAGTACGATGTTAATTCATCGCCACGCACACGTGCGTTTCTAATACCCATTTCATCAAACAATTCTAAGGATGATTTCAATGCCGCTAATTGAAAAATGGGCGGGTTGCTTAACTGCCACGCTTCAACGGTATGGATGGGATTAAAATTTGGCCCCATTTTGAAGCGATCAGTTTTGTTATGCCCCCACCAGCCTTCAAAGCGCGGCATTGACTTAAAATCGGCGACACTTTTGGCTGCGGCGTGGTGTTTTTCATGAATAAAACAACCGGCAATGCCGCCAGCTCCTGAATTTAAATATTTATAACTGCACCAAACTGCAAAATCGACATCGTCATCGTGCAAGCTCATCGCAAGGTTTCCTGCTCCATGAGCTAAATTGAAACCAACCTTAGCACCGACCGAGTGAGCGGCCTCAGATATTTTTTGCATATCGAATTTTTGACCCGAAAGATAGTTGCATTGCCCGATCAGCACTAAAGCTAAAGACTCTCCAAGGCGTTTGATTTCTGAAATAATAAAATCGGCATCTAGAGAATCGGCACCCGGTGCGTGCTTTAATTCGACGACGGTGTCCTTGGGATCTAACCCATGAAAACGAGCTTGTGAATCCACCGCGTATTTGTCGGATGGAAACGTGTTGGATTCGATCAGAATTTTTGTGCGGTTACCGCTGGGACGGTAGAAACTCGTCATCATCAAATGAAGATTCACCGTTAATGAATTCATCGCAACGACTTCGGATTCCTTAGCTCCCACTAGGCGAGCCAGCGATGCCGTAACGACTTCGTGATAACTCACCCAAGGTATTTTAGATTTGAAATGGGCTTCTACGCCGAATTCACCCCACGCGTTTAATTCATTGTTGATCGCTTGTTGCGTTCGCTTTGGCATTAGTCCTAACGAATGGCCAGCGAAATAAAGAACCTCGTGGCCATTTTCTTTAGGGAAAACAAATTCGCTGCGAAACTTGCTTAACGAATCTTGCGCATCTTTTTGTTTGGCCCATTCTAATGAATTTGGATTCGACATGTCTTAGTTTCCTTTAATATGAACAACGGCAGGAGGGAGATTTGTTTTAATTCCTGAAATTTTAAGTTCAATTTTTTGGTTTGGTTTAAGTTCAACGGCCGCAGTCGCGGCGCCAGCTAAAACAATGCTGCCGGCTTCTAATGAGCGACCGTTTTCGTGCAGAAGTTCGCACAGCTGAACGATCGACCGGATGGGATTGCCTGAAATTTCTTTTGCATCGCCCGCTTGTGATAACGTATCGTTCACAAACATTTCCAGACGTGCGTTTTCTAACATCTTGCCTGATTCAAAAGAAACCCAGTTGCCCATCACAAAATGGGAGGATGATGAATTATCGGCAATGACATCTTCCATTGAAAAGTATTTAAACTGAGTGTAACGGGAATCTAAAATTTCCATCGTCGCGCAGACATGGGTGATGTTGCCAACGACCGTTTCATAAGAAACTTTGCCTTTGAGTGCTGATTTAATTTTAAAAGCAACTTCGGGTTCAATTTTTGAGTGGATTAAGGGTGCGATATCAAAAATCGATCCATTTAAGACCTGCATTTTGTTAGTCAGTTCGCCATAAAGAGGAGCATCCAAGTTCATCTGTTTACGTTTTCCTTCTGACGTTAATCCCATTTTGTACCCAATGCGAGTTTCTGACTGGCCTAAACGGTGCTGTATGCCCAATTCTTGGATTTCATAGGCGTCTGCGCGTGACATTTGAACGTTAGCCTGGCTCCATTGTTCCAAAGATCGTTTAAATAAACGGGCTTCTGTCAATTGACGGGCAATTTCCATTTTTTTTTGCATTTCCATAGATGTTAATCCTTACGTAAACAGATGCCCTCTATTTAAGAGTTTTAAATGCTTTTCTGCAAGTGACTTTTTTCCTTTGCTTTAGGCTTTTGCGGTTGACTGTTATTTTTGGATTCTCTTAAATGGTTAGAAATGAAACTAGATACCCGAAAAATCTACGATATTACACCGACCGTATCACCTAAACTAGCGGTTTTTCCTGGCGATACTCGGTATGAAAATTCCTATTTGATGTCGTTTGAAAAGGGTGATCACTTAAGTCTTTCGAAAATACATACAACTGTTCATTTGGGCGCGCATGCCGATGCTCCCAGTCATTATCATGCGAACGGTGTTTCTATCGAAGCGCGGGACTTGAATTTGTATGTAGGATGCGCTCAGGTTATTACAGTTGCCGAAAAGCGTGGCCATCGTATTGGACTAGAGGATGTAAAGACCGAAATCCAGGCGCCACGAGTGCTGTTTAAAACAAACTCATTCCCTAATCCTGATCATTGGAATAATGATTTTATGGCCTTGTCGATTGAACTTATTCAGAACCTGCATCAAAATGGTGTGCGATTGGTCGGCATCGACACACCATCGGTGGATTTGGCGGATGATAAAGTTTTGGAAGTTCATAACGAGATATACAGATCCGATTTAGCGATATTAGAAGGTATTGTGCTAACCCACGTACCTGATGGTATTTACGAACTGATGGCGTTACCACTGAAATTAAAAGGGGCCGAGGCATCGCCGGTACGTGCTGTATTAGTCGAAACACTGAGGTAGAGGACTATGGAAAAAATATTAAATTATATAAATGGCGAATGGTTACCTCCTAAAGGTGGAAAATTTCTGCCAAATATAAATCCAGCGACAGGCACTGAGTATTCGCTAGTTCCTGATTCTGATGCCATGGATGCGGACGCGGCTATTTCAGCTGCTCAGGCAGCGTTTCCGTTTTGGGCAAAAACATCAGTGCGTGAACGCAGTCAATTGATTCGAAAATTAGCAGATTTGATCAAAGAAAATGCAGATCGTTTGTCCATGGATGAAACCACGGATAACGGTAAACCATTAAAACTGGCGAGCGAGGTAGATATCCCTCGCAGTGAATTGAACTTTCGGTTTTTTGCAGACCTTTCGATCAGTTTACATGGAGACGCTTATCGATCGGACTACAATACAATGAGCTATACAGAGTACACGCCATTAGGACCCGTCGTATGTATCTCGCCTTGGAATTTGCCATTGTACTTGTTGACCTGGAAAATAGCACCGGCATTGGCAGCTGGTTGTACTGTTGTTGCGAAGCCTTCCGAAATAACCCCCATGACGGCGTATCGATTAAGTCAGTTGGTAGCGCAAGCTGGCTTTCCCAAAGGTGTTCTTAATTTTGTTCATGGCCGAGGCAGCGTGTTGGGTGAAAAACTGTGCACAGATCCACGTGTAAAAGCGATTTCGTTCACAGGCAGCACTCCAACTGGACGGACGATTTCATCACTAGCTGCCCCGTTATTTAAAAAGCTAGCTTTAGAAATGGGCGGTAAAAACCCTGTCGTGATTTTCAAAGATGCTGAATATGAAAAAATGCTAACGACTTTGGTTCGTTCCAGTTTTTCAAATCAAGGACAGATTTGTTTGTGTGGCTCGCGGATTTTTGTAGAAAAATCGTTGTATGAGCAATTTAAAAACGACTTCACGAAGCGGGTTTTACAATTAAGAGTCGGTGATCCGTTAGATAAACAATCTGACTTAGGAGCGGTAGTGAGTGAGCCGCATATGGAAAAAATCCTATCGTATATTAAAAAAGCACGTGATGAGGGTGGGCGAATCTTAATCGGTGGTGAGCGGTTGACTCTGGGGAACGGGTATTTCATTAAACCCACCGTGATCGAGAATTTGGATTATCAGTCGTGTGTGAATCAAGATGAAATATTTGGCCCTGTCGTCACTATCACGCCATTTGATTCGGAAGATCAAGCCGTGATGATGGCTAATAGCACTCGTTATGGCTTGGCAGCGAGTGTGTGGACGACAGATTTAAATCGTTCACAGCGAATGGCGCGAAGAATTGATTCAGGGATCGTTTGGGTGAACACATGGATGAATCGGGATCTAAGGACACCTTTTGGCGGTGTGAAGGAATCGGGCTATGGCCGCGAAGGCGGCGTCGAAGCGTTGAAGTTTTTCTCGGAAGTGAAGACAATCTGTATTGAAACCAGTCAGGAGCCTACGTGAACGAAATCAATTCAAATCGAGCACCCGAACCAGTCGGTAAATACCCACATGCTAGACGTGTTGGGAATTTGTTATTTCTTTCCGGTGTCGGACCGCGTGAAAAGGGAACACAAAAAATACCGGGAGTGGAATTAGATAGCGAAGGAAATATCGTATCCTATGATATTGAAACTCAATGCCGTAGTGTTTTTAAAAATGTAAGATCAATTTTGGAAGACTCCGGTGCTTCGTGGGAACAACTCGTGGATGTCACCGTGTTTTTGACTAATATGAAAGCTGATTTTGCGACTTACAACCGACTGTGGGCTGAGTATTTTCCAAGGAATCCTCCGTGTCGCACAACGCTTGAAATTTTGTCACTGCCAACACCTATCGCGATTGAATTAAAATGTATCGCGGTCATGGAAAATAAATAATGAATTTAACGGAAACATTGAAACTAACAGACTGGATCAAGGAAAATCGTCATTTGTTAAAGCCGCCAGTGGGTAATAAATGCATTTGGCCTCAACAAGATTTTATCGTGATGGCGGTGGGTGGACCGAATGAAAGAACCGATTTTCATGTCAATCGTGGGGATGAATTCTTCTATCAAGTAGAAGGCGACATGACTTTGAAAATTCGCACACCTGAAGCTGAAATCAAAGATGTTAAGATTCGCCAAGGTGATATTTATTTATTGCCAGGAGGGACACCGCATTCGCCACAACGTCCGGCTAACACAGTAGGAATTGTGATAGAACGTCGCCGTCAAGCGGCTGAACTGGATGGTCTTCAGTGGTTCTGTGAAAAATGTGGAAATAAGTTGTATGAAGAATTTTTCAAGTTAGAAAATATCGAAACTCAGTTCAAAGCTGTTTTTGATCGTTATTACGATAGCCCGCACACGCAGTGTAAACAATGCGGTACGGTTAATGGTAGAAAATGGAATCATGCTAAAGATTGATACTCACACTCATATTCTGCCGCCGGAAATCCCAAAATTTAAAGATCAGTTTGGCTACGGTGGCTTTATTCAATTAGTTAAAAATGCGGGCTGCAGTCATTGTGACATGATCGATGATAGCGGTAAGTTCTTTCGTCGGGTCGATGCAAATACCTTTGATGCCGATGAACGAATGAAGGATATGAAATCCTATTTGACTCAAGTCCAAGTGTTGTCGACTGTGCCGGTGATGTTTTCCTATTGGGCAAAACCTGCGGATGGATTGACGGTATCACGATTTCTGAATGATCACCTGGCTAATGTCTGTGTGTTGCAGCCAAAAAAATTTATTGGATTAGGCACTTTGCCATTGCAAGATGTAGATTTAGCGATCGGTGAAGTTTATCGCTGTGTCGATGAATTAAAACTGGCCGGGTTTCAAATAGGATCGCATGTGATGGGAAAAAATCTATCAGATCCATCTTTCTTTCCGTTATATGCAGAACTAGAAAAGAAAGGGGCCTGTTTATTTGTACATCCATGGGATATGATGGGTCAGGATACAATGACTAAGTACTGGCTGCCTTGGCTGGTAGGGATGCCGGCGGAAACATCGCGTGCTATTTGCTCATTCATCTTTGGTGGTGTTTTTGACAAGTTTCCTAAATTGCGGGTTCAGTTTGCTCATGGCGGTGGAAGTTTTCCATTTACTTTGGGCCGAATTCAGCATGGCTGGGAATCGCGGCCCGATTTATGTGCTGTTGATTGTAAGCTGTCTCCGAAAGATTACGTTTCTAAATTTTTCGTCGATAGTTTAGTTCATGATCAACGCAGTTTGAAGTTTTTAATAGAAGTTATGGGTGAAGATCATGTGTGTTTAGGTACCGACTATCCGTTTCCGTTAGGTGAAACAGAAGCCGGTAAATTAATTGATGGCAGCGGCTTTATTGATAAACCGATGCGTGAAAAACTATTTCATAGAAATGCTTTGAAATGGCTTAACAGAAACCAAAACGATTTTTTATAGTATAGAATAGAAAGGCTTGTATGCAGTTGGGATTAGACGGAAAAAAAGCGCTAGTTTTTGGTTCATCGGGTGGAATTGGAAAAGCAATTGCAGAGAGTTTGCTAAAGGAAAAAACACACGTAGTTGTGAATTCGCGAAGCGCCGATAAAATCAAAGCTACTGTTTCTGAATTTAAAAGTAGTTTCTCAAATGCCAACGTGTACGGCGTGGCTGCGGACTTGACAAAAAAAGACGAAGCAACACGGGCGGTGAAAGAAGCCAAAGAACTTTTGAACGGCTTAGACGTGTTGGTTGTAAATACCGGGGGCCCAGCCAAAGGTTCTTTTGAAGATATTTCTACAGAACAATGGTTGTTCGATTATCAAAATTTATGGATTAGTTTTGTCGATGCTGTAAAAGCCAGTCTTCCTGAAATGAAAAAGAATAAATTTGGCCGTATTCTGTTAATCACGTCTCTAGCCGCCAAAGAACCATTGAAAGGCTTAACAACATCAAATGGCCTTCGTGCTGGTCTGAGTGGTTTGTGTAAATCGTTAGCGAATGAGGTAGCTATCTACGGTATAACGGTTAATGTTTTACTTCCTGGATATACAGATACGGATCGATTAAAGGAACTGAAACTATCTGAAGAAACAGTGAAAGGACTTGTGCCTATGGGACGGTTAGGACAACCTCAAGAATTGGCGGATTTAGTTTCTTTTTTGGCGTCTGAACGAGCTGGTTATATTACTGGACAGTGTATTGCCGTCGACGGTGGAGCTTTGCGTAGTTTTTAATTGATATCAACAATCCAAACGCGGCGAACCAAGCGATCGAACTCTTGAGGGGAAATCCATACGTAACCATTATAACCCCAAGGCTTGCGATACGTATTTTTAACTTTTATAGCAACAGTAACTCCAGATGGAGTGATTTCCATATCCGTGACTGCTAAAGAGTGGCCAAAATTTTCAACGGTACCATTTATGTCGATGTTAACCATTTTACCGTTGGTTAACCCATCTTTGATGTGCTTAAGAACTTCATTCAGGGGTTGAGGACGAAATACAGGATGTGGAGATTGTGGCACTAGTTTGAGTAATACATTGGATAGTAAATTTACTTTTTGTTTATCGGGATAAGGGAGTTCTCCATGCATGTATCTTACTTCAATAGGAGTCGTAGAGCTTTGGCCATACATTTTGCCAAATGATTCTGGGGTATGCTCGACACCATCGTAAATGAATGGTTTCGGCATGATACCCACATAGCTACTGAGAGCTTTGTCGAAAATATCTTTTTTAATATCATTTAAATTTTTTGGGGCGTAGTAATTGGGATTTAGAATTAAATTGTTTCGCACGATATCTGTTTCGGTTTTGATGGTTTCGTAAATAGAATTGAAATCCCAACCGTTTTTGCCATCAGACCCATCGGCTAAAATTAAAGGTCGCCAAATATCCTCTGGCACTAAACCATGTTGCTGGACCAGTTCGATGGCGTGAGGTAACTCTCCACCCTCTAAATTGAAATGAAATGGCTGAGCATAGCGAGAAATCAAATTGGCGATTACGTGTTCAAATTTTTTCGCTATAAGGTATTCCGCTCGAAAGCGAAGAGGCCGAGGAGCGGTGCTGCGATTCGCGTAGGCATTTTCAAGGCTGGTTAGATAGGAATAAAGAAAACATTCTTTTGAAGTGCTTTGATCTAATGTTCTTATTTCTAAGTTGCCGAATGTGTAATTGCCCTTGTTTGGAGAATATGGGTAGAGCATTTGCCAGAAGGTTGTTTTTGGAACTTGGCCTTCAGTTCCTTCGTTGACCAAAAGCATATCCTTTGGAACTTTCTTTGGGCGATATCGCCAGTTATGAATACGGTTTCCCCACATCGGTGACAATTGCGACATTTTGTTTGGTGGTGGATCTTTATAAAAATGAGAGCATTGATCATTATTGGCCAATGATGAAATAGAAAAAAACAGAGGAAATAGTAATACAAGTGTCTTAAAACTAGTCATTACTCTCCTTAATAAAAGATATACGGGGCTGCTGAACCACACCTAATATCTAGTACAGGAATCAGACCAAAATGGGGCGTTTCTGGACGTATTAAAATCATTTAATTTCAAATTAATTGAGTATTTAGATTCGTTTGCTAACCTAAGACTCACAATTGCGAAAAGGAGTTTTTATGAAACAAGTATTAGTAATGGCTTTGGTTGTCGTTGGTTTTTTAACTGCAAATGCACAAGATTCATCAGACAAACCATCAGTAGCTGCGCCGTCGACAGGTGTTGATGCTGGTAAACCTTCTAAAGAACAACGAAAAGCTATGCATGAAGCGCTAAAAGATGAAAAAAGCGCCGTGGATTCTGCCTGCGTAGAGGAAGCAAAAGCAGCTAATTGCGGTGACAAAATAGTAGGTAAAGGTCTTTTAAAATGCATTCATGAACACAAGAAGGCGAGTAAAGAATTCAAAGTTTCAGATGGTTGCAAGTCAGCAATGAAAAACCTGCGTGCTGAAAAAGAAAAACTTAGAAAATAGTTATTTAAATAAAAGATGAATATTAATGGCTACTCACGAGATTGAGTGGCCATTTTTTACTTACGGGCTCGTTTCTTTATTGTCGTGAAATGCGACAAAGTCTCAAGATAAGACGGTATCTATCGAAAGTAGTCGATTTTAATTTTTTATAAATTTGATACAACTTTTGTTTTTGTCACAAGTCTAAACAGTTTTCCTATCAAAGTAGGATGATCGACATATCAAAATGAAGCAAAATTCTCGAATCAAAACACCGGAATTAAATTTCTAAAAATATCTAACTTTCTCATAGTGAGAATCATAAATCGTTTCGATAGGATAACTACTAAATGAAAACTTATTGAACATTTTATCGAGGTTATAGGCTTTGGAATAAGTGAAATAAACCGAATATACTGAAAGGGTTCTGGCATTTTCTTGTTCAATGACTTTCGCTTTGTCGATAGTCATTGATCGAGAACGTGTGAGACTTTTGTGGGGAGGACCTTTGAAAACTATTAATCGCATGAACCATGTATTAGAACGATTAAAGTTAAAAAGAAAAAGCTATTTCAGACGCGCATCTTTTGTTGCCGCGGCGTCTATTTTATTAGTTTCATTTCAAAACTGCTCACAAGGTAAATTTGAAATTGATGAAGCACAGCTTGCTTCCTCTAAAGGTGATCAAGCCGTAACCGGTGAAGGCGCCGGAAGTGGCGCCGGCACTGACACAGGTGGCGGTACTGGCGGTGCTACTGGTGGCGGCACGGGAGGCACTGGTGGTGGCACGGGCGGAGGCACTGGTGGTAACACAGGTCCTACTCAAACGGAAATTAACGCAGAGATTGCAAAGCGCTTACGTTGTAAATCTGCAGTTAAAGCTCCTTTAATAACTAACGCTGCGGATTTCGCAAGTAAGACAATCAATGTTAAGTCCGGTTTAGGCGCAGGCTCTGGTGACGTCAATGCGGCTAACTACCCAATGGCTATCACTATTGATTCTAGCCAGGGTATTGATTCTTCTAAATACATTGCGGGTGATGGCTGTACTTTCCAAACTCAGGCAGAGATCACGATGGTGACAGGTGAGTCTGGTAAAGATTCGGTTTTTAATTATGGTATCAATAGCAGTGGTCAGCAAATGATAGTTGGTACAAGCGTCGGTTCACGTGCCGTGGACTATATGGATACAACTTTGGCACGTAGAACAACTGGTAACAACCAGACAGGCACTAACTATACGATGGGAACAAACACGTTAAGTGTTAACTACAATATTCGAGAGGACGATAATGATAGTGCTCGCACCACTCGTTGTGTTGACGGTAGTATCTATTATAAATTCCGTGTCACGGCGTCCACGACTGGTTTAAATCAACAGCGTGCTAACTATCCAGGATCTAATGTCGGTAATGCGTCGGCGTCTTCAGGTTATTATTATTTTCGCGTTGTTTCTGAAAATAACTGTTGGAAAGAAAGTAACTTAACTAAAATGATAAGCGCTTCATCGATTCCAGCTGCTAATTCGTTGTTAGGTACTTCGGTTGCTGCTGATGGTGAATGGTTAGCCTCTGTAAGTAATGCAGAAGGTGGTACCGGTTATATATATATTTTTAGAAAAGTTTCTGGAAATTGGACCTTCTTCCAAAAAGTCAAAGGTTCCAATGGTAACGGTACAGTATTAACGGGCGTTGCCCTACGTAGCGGTCTTCTGGCTGTTGCGTCTTCGGGAGATGGTTTAGGTTATCCGGGTCGAGTTTACTTATATAATTTAGACGGCAATGTAGTTTCTGGCGCGTTCCAAGTTATCAACAGCCCCGTTTCGCCTATTGCCCAGTTCGGTTCTGGAATTGCTATTACATCTGCTAATGGTGTTGCTATCGGTGATTCATATGGAAGCGGTCGTGCGTATATTTATACTTTAAATGCGGGATTGTATGGTGCTGGTTCTGGCTCGGCTCGTACGCCTTCAGCTTCGCAAGAAGGTTCCGCGATTGCCGCGTCGGTGATGGGTTATGGTGCTAACGTTGTATTCCAAGGTGGGCGCTTGTTAGTGGGCGCATATAAAGGAAACGAAAATTATGCAGGTTCAGTACATATCTACGATGCCGGTGGTGGAAGCTTTGGTTCGCCAATTAATAAGTATGCTCCGGCCGGTATCACATCACAAGCTAACTTTGGTCAGGCGATTGCCTTCGATGGATCATCTCTGGTTGTCGGCGCATACGAAAATGGAACAACGGGCAACGTGGCGGGTGCCATTGCTTATTATAATGATTATTCCGCAGCAGCGGCTCCAAGAGTTATTCAAGGTAGCGTAGCTGAAGAAAGATATGGTGTTTCCGTTGCGATTGTCGGCGATTCTGTTTACGTGGGTAGTCGCGGTGGTACAGGTTCATCGGGTACAGTGAGTCGCTATTTGAAAACAAGTTTAGCTGGCACTGGCAATTATAACTCGCGCGTATTCCTACAGCGCAGTCATGACGCCGTTAATGGTGAAGGATTTAGTTACGCAATGAGTGTGGTAGGTGGAGCAGCGACACCAACTTTGGTGATTTCTTCACAAACAAAGACGTACTCGAACGGCGCCGATATTAGGTCTAAAGCCGGTGCTGTTTATGTTTACGAAGTTAAATAGGAAGTTAAATAGTTAGTTGAGTTCTGTTCAGGGGTTTAGGGTTACTAGGGGTTAGTTTGAACTTTTTCGGGGGACACAAGATGAAGATGCAAAAAATTCTGATTTTGATTGTTTTTGCAAGTTTTATCTCTAAAGCAGATATCTCGGATGCTACGAGAAATGATAAAGCAGTCGTTCACTACGATTTTGAAGATGCTTTTACAAATGATTCGGCAAATCCAAATTATATGAACGTAGAGATTCCTGACAAGGCAAACTCTAAGTTTGGTGCAGGTCTGACTTTGAAGTGGTATGCCACAGATCGTTCGAAAATCATATGGGCACGCGGCGTAGATAACGACGGGTATCTTTGGCTAAAAGGTTCCACGATCGTTCGTTCCATCAATATGGCAACGAAAATCAACACTGAGTGTGCTAAACCGACAACGTCGGGTTTAACAATCGAAGCGGTTGTTGAAAACAACGAGACCGTGGAAGAACGTACGGGCCAATACCCCGCGGACAACAACGTAACTCGTAACTTGCAGCCGTCACGTATCGTGAGTATGTCGAATGACTTCACAAATCGCACGGTGAATGGCGCGACTCAGTTTAAAATCAACTTTGCATTAGGCCAAGTGTATGAAATGGGTGACCGTTTCATGGGTGCAGTGACATCGGCGGCGAATAACTATCTATTCACACAACCTGTAATGAGTTCAAATACGGCGGCGTTGATTCAAGGTCTTGGTCGTCCAGCTTCTAGTTATAAACAAAAAATCGTTTTTACAGTTAACAAGTCTTCAGGATTTGCGACGCTTTATTTAACAGATAGAAATGGTAATTTATATCCCGCGGTTAATACGCAACAGGGTTTTAGCGGTGGAACAGCTGCGACTTACTTTAATCGTTGGAATACATCAGCGTATCTAAATGTGGGTAACGATTATATTCCGAGCACCAACATTTTATCGCAACCAGAATCGTTTAAAAACATTGCTGCCAGTTCAAATGAAGCCAACAACCCTAATCGTTATTGGAAAGGTAAACTGTATCGTTTGGCGATCTATTGCGAAGCTTTATCTGAGAAAGAAATTTTAGGAAATTCATATCAAATTGTTAAGAACGAAGTATTCCCTATTGTGAATGTGGCTCGTACTGCAAATTTGATTAAAGCATCAGAAATTTTCGAGCGTTTAACAGGTACTAAAACACCAATTTACAATCCTTTATTAAAGCAAATGGAAGATAAATTAAATGCTTTTGATCCAGTTGGTGCGGCCGCATTGGTTACCGATCATCCTATGTTCTACAACATCACGGTACGAAACTTTGCCAATAAAATGAGTAACCGTGATGAAACAATTGCGGCACCATTGAATGATTTTACAGCGACCATTATTGGAGCCGTTCGTGATGATATCTCAGCGAAGGATTTATTATCTGGAAATTTCTTCTATCAAGGTGATCCGTCAAAGGCTGCGGTCCCAAGCGATGATGTAGATGATATTCTAAGATCAAATAATCACTACGAATCATTAGATCGGGCAAGTTATGATTTAAAAGCTGTATTGATGAAGCGTAAACAAATTATTTTGAAGGCAAGCACTTCGAACGGAAATACAAGCACAGCGAATAATAACATTAACAACATTACGTTTGAAGCTGTTGATAACTCATGGGCAGCTGGTCTGTTTACGACTCGCCAATGGGCAGCAGCACATATGGTGGCTGGTACGAATCGTCGTGCGGTGGAGTTTTCATTACGTGAATTTACATGCACTCCGATTGAAAATGCCGCGGATTCGTCTGGCCCTGAAGATGTTATCGGTCGTGACATTGATAGAAATCCAGGTGGTAGTCGTGCGAAATTCACTACATCTTGTCGTGCTTGTCACACTATCCTAGATGGTTTTAAGGGTGCGTTTGCGTTTATGACATTCTCGAATGGTTTCTTAAAACATTCGGCACTGGTTCCAAATTCTACGAATAACAATGCGAACGAAGACAATTCGATCGTAATGCGTATCCACCCGGATGCCGCTGGTGTCACTCGTAAAATGAATCACAATGAAGAAACCTATATCAATGGTCGTATTTTGACGGATGATAAATGGGTTAATAATGCCAATAGTGGTACTAACAGAACTAACTTCGGTTGGACTCGTACTTCCGGTAAAGGTCCTGCTGAGTTCGGTAAGGCTTTAGCGGAAAGTAAGGCTTTCCCACGTTGTTTGGCAAAGCGTGCATTTTTTACTGTTTGCAAAAGGGAGGCGGATTCTAAAGATGATGCTTTCATTAAAAAGGTAGCCGATGAGTTTTCTAGTGCGGAACGTAACTACAACATCAAGTACCTGTTTCAGCGTATTGTAGCTAACGAATCATGTTTAGGGGGAAAATAATATGAGTAACAGCAATCAGATCAAGGTGAAAAGGTTAGTACGTGCTTTTCAAACCGCAGTGGTGTTGGTTTGCGCACTGGTTGTGTTTGGTAACGGATGTGCTGAGGGTGGTTTCTATCCTCAAGGATCTGAAGAAATAGCTTCTACTTTGAATTCCTCTTGTAAGGATCCAAATGAAATTGAAGTTATTCCAGGTGCTAAAACGGCTAGCTTAGTTGGAACGACTAATATTGTTCAGCACTTTGCTGCCTGCGCTGGTTTAGAAACGGTATCGCAATTAACTCAAGGTGTTTACGAGGACAAGAAAAGTTCAATTGGTACCTATGGTGCTGTAACATCAATCACGGCTCCCTATTTAATGGCGGTGCATAGTATCGCCGGTGAAGTTTGCAACGATATTATTGATCAAGAAATTGCTAAAGGAACTCGAATTTTTGCAGGTTGGAATTTGGCAGCCAATGCGTTGCCTTCCGATTCTCAGATTGCAAATGCAGCGATCAATATGTCTTTGTCTTGCTGGCAGGACTATGAAATTTCAGAAGAAGAAACAAGCATCGTTATTAGTTCCATCGTTTCATCGATTGGTTCAAACGAGGCGGGGGCATCTAGAAAAGCGGCAATTATGATGTGTACATCAATGCTAGCTAGCTTGAACGCGCTTCTGAATTAGTAAGTTAAGGTGTGGGGATTTTTTAAAATTTATTTAATAAAAAATTGGGGATGATAGATGGAAAATAACAATAGTAACAAACCGAAACTGTATCACGGTCGACGACCGGTAACTCGACGGGAATTTTTAGCATCGGGAGCGATTCCAATGATGTCTTACATGATTCCGTCCGCTTTGATGACGACATTTGCGAAAGCAGGTATCGCTCAAGCACAAGAGCTTTGTAAAGTTGGTGAAGCCTCTAAGTTTCCGCCCATTGTAAACATCAACGCCAATGGCGGTTGGTGGGTTGCTGGAAATAACATTTTTTTAACGGAAGGTCGTGAATTGCTGCCTTCCTACGGTAGAAACGGTCTTGGTTCGGCTGCGAACCTGGTAAGTCAGATTGTTAAGACAGGTCACTTTAAAAATCAACCTCCGTTTTACAGCGGCTCGGGTTTCTTAGCCGGTGTTCAAACAAGTTTAGTAAATGGTGCAGCGTCTGCGGCATTAGCAAAAACTAACTTCGTAAGTATGCCTCTGCAAAGTCAAAACGACTCGGACACAAATAAATTGGCACCTTTTTACTTGCTTCAAAAAGCAGGTTTAAGCGGTAAGATTTTACCTAACTTGGGTCGTACGGATAATGGTATCGGCGTAAGTAATGCTTCAGCTTTTGGTATGTCACCGGCACCGTTGATTGTAAATAATGTCGATAACATCGTAAATGCTTTGGGTGTAGGGGATCGTTTAGCACAGCTAAACCAAGTGCAAAAAACTAATTTATTTAAAGCTTCGCAAAATCTGTCTTTTGCACAAAGCCGAAAACTAGCTAGCTTAACGGGCGGATCGTTACTTGATCGTTTGTTAGGTCAGGCGAATGCCGACAACTCGAAGTTGATTGAAAACCCTGCGGGTTTGGATCTTGATCCAAGAATGAATGCGCAGTTCGCAGCTGTTTGGGGTTTGAATAACAACACTCCAAAAAACGCAGAAGACTATATCAACGCGTCGCTGATTTACAATGCGATCAATGGAAATTGTGGTGCTGTAGGTATCGAAGTGGGAGGCTGTGACTATCACGGTAGTACACTGGCTCAAACTATTGCTAAGGATAACGAGATCGGAACTTTGACTGGTAAGATCTTGCAATCTTTCGCAGCGATGGGATCTCCTGGTTTCATTATGATTAATACTGATGGTAGCGTGGGAGCACCTCCGTCAGATATTCCAGGAACAGATCCTACGGCAGATCGTGGTGATTCGTCTGGTATTTACATGATGTACTACGATCCTACGGATTCTGTCCAAGCTCCAGATTCGCAAGTGGGTCATATGAAAAATGATCCGGATGCAGAAGCAGCGGATGATAAATTCTTGGTTGGCGGTAACGCGGAAATTGCTACGGCAGCTGTGTTTGCTAACTTTTTATCCGCCGCTGGTAAGATGAACTTATGGACAGCTATACCTGAAACGAATCGAACATTCGATAGTATGCAGCTAGCAAAAATCCTGAAGTTTCATGGAAAGGCCGGGTAGGCCTGACCAGATAGCCGGAAAGGCCGGCGGGTAGACCTGACCAATTGAAATTGAACAGGTTTGGGTAGGTGGGGAAACTTACCTAAACTTTAAGACTACGAGCTGATTAAGTGTGTTGACGTACGATGGGGGACTTAATGAAATTTAAAACAATAAAAAGACTTGCCCTTGTGATGGTAGCGGGAAGTTTTTTAACTGTTGCATTTAACAACTGCGGCAAGCCGAAATCTGAAGAAACGGCTGCGTCGGAGTCCTATGCTAAATTGAGCGATGAGCCATGTGAAGATCAATTGATGAACTTCTACGCTCGTTCCTATCAGGCGTTCTTGGTCACTAACTGCTCGTCATGTCACTCGGTCGGTCCAGGTAAAGGACAGTTTGCAAACAAAGATACCATCACATCGTACAAAGATTTTATGCAGATTGGTTACTCCAAAGTATCGGCTAATGCGATCAGTGATGGTCATAACTACCCATACTCGGGTTCACAACATACTCAGACAATTAACGATTTGAAAATTTCTTGGATCAAAGCTTTGTCTGAGAATGACTTGTGCTTGGGCGGTAATGGTGAAGTACAGCAGGTTCAAACAATCAAAGAACGGGCTACATTTGCTTTAATACCAAAATTGATTCCAGCAATGAATGACAATGAAGAAAAACGCGTTGAATTTGTTTTCAAAACAGATCTTTCGCAAATCAAAGAAACACCAGTGCCTGAACTTTACGGTGCTAAGATTTCTTTCATGATTAGAAAGGTATTAAAAGGCACTGATAGAACGTATTCAGTTCACTCGCCTCGCATTTATGGAAACACTCAAGATATTCGTGTGAAAGGCATTTTCACGAAAATCAATGGACGCTATATTCAGTACTCTACAAATTTCATTTTTGCAGATTCGAAAATTCCAAAGGGTTCAACCGAAGGATCTTTGAATTCACTGGTGTCAACAGGTGCATTAACTATCGCGGGCGCTATGTTCCCTGACGATTCCATTAGTTTTGATTTTGAGTTGTTAGAAAAAACAGTGATTCCGCCACCACCGCCCCCAGTGTATTTATCGTTCACGGGAACAAAAACGGTCTTAGCTCCAGCGGGTGGCAGCGTTGATCCGGTGGCGCCGCCGAACGAGGTCACGTTCACTGTTGGTCTAGATAAAGCGTCAACAGAAGTAGTAACCTTCACTTACACAATCGATTCAACGCCTATCTGTAACAACGGAACTGTGAATGCGACGTGCTTGCCAGATGTTTACGCCTTGCTATGTCCAGGAGGAAATTGCCCACATGCAAACTCGGCAAAAGTTGGCTTGGCTCGGTCTGTAGTTGGAGCAAGCTTTAATAGATTCGATTGGGATTACAAATTAAATGCGAATTCTTTTAGCTTTGAGCCAGGTGAAACAACTAAATCATTCACTATTAGAACTTCTAAAGATATTCGTTATGAAGAAAATAAAGTTCTCACAATCAGACTAGAGGCTGGAATTGGCAGTATTCAGGTTGTTGCTGCTAACTCATTAGCACGAATCGCGTATAATAAAATTATGAATCCAGTTCCTCCGAATGGTCAGATGACGTACACGAAATTGATGAGTGGCGGTACTTTAGATAAAACGTGCACCGAGTGCCACAATTCGACAAAGCGTGACGGTGGTTACGATATTCGTGATTATGAATTGATGATTTCAAGTAACAAGCAAATCCTGGTTCCAGGCCAAGACAAGATCGTTTACGATGCAGATTTTAACAAAATCGTAACGGCAGTTAGCTTGATGTATCGTCGTACTTTGCCGCAATTTACACCCGAGTCGTTATTGATGCCGCGTTTGAAAACATTGACGCCAGCGGAATACAATGACGTAGAGAACTGGTTGTCTAACGGCGCGAAAAACAACTAGGCTTTTGAGGATATTCACGTAGAAGGGAAAGCGTATGGATTTAGGTAAGATTTTTACACGAAAAAGAAAGTTTCTAGCGGTGATGATGGCATCGTGCCTGCTGTTAGTTGTTTCTTTCCAAAACTGTTCAGTAGTTGGTTCCGCTAACAGTTCTAAATCTAGTAAATCATCTTCTGAGAATGATATCTTGGGCGCGCAGGCCTTGGAAATTCTAAGTTCGAAATGTTTAACATGTCATAATCCTGATAAACCAGAGGGTGGTATTTCAGACATCACAGATTTAAATTTCTTACTGTATTATCGCCTAGTCATTCCTGGTCAGCCTGAAATTTCAGATTTGATCCGTGTTATCAAAGAGGGCAGTATGCCTCCTGGAGGCGGCGTTTCCACAGACGATTTAGCGGCGCTAAATAAATGGATTCTAGAAGGTTTGATCGATGACAGTGGTAACGTAGCCATACCGGATGGTTCGGCAACGTTAGAAGCAAAGTATAGTAGTATTAAAACTCGTATCATCAATACGAAATGTTTGGGTTGTCACAGTGGAGCGACCCCTTCGGGTGGCGTTGATTTAACTACTTACGCAAATACTGTTGCGAATAATATTGCGATTGCAGGAAATCCAAATGGATCGCGACTTGTAACCTCTATGCAACGTGCCGGCAATGACTTTATGCCTCGAAACGGAGCTCGTATTCCTCAAGCTGATATTGATATCGTAAAGGCTTGGATTCAAGCCGGTGCTTTAAATAACTAGTTATTTGTCTAAGGCCAATCGCGGGGTAAATCACAAGGTTGATTTGCCTTGTGATTTAAAGCCATAATGAACTATGGCAACCATCGATCCACAGCTGTTTTCCCTTTTTAAGTTTCCCAAAAATGAAAGCGAAGTCTACTTAACTGGTGACGTACCATGGTTGTTTAAAGATCTAAATTTTTACAAGACCTACTGGTTAAACAAAAAGAACGAATTTCTAAATTTTCACAAAGTCAGTCAAATCAATCTTGAACTGGAATTAAAAAAAGGAACTGGGTTAAGTGCGACAACACGAACTCGCCTAGAAGTTTTAAAAAATGCGCATGAATCTAATTATCTAGCATTAGCTAGTTTGCTTAGTGATCTGGACGTGGCGGCGGCGCCAACATTTGAAGTGGCGGTTCCCTCTCATCAAACGCTACACTTGTATCGTAAAAATATATTTCGGGATTGGGGTTGGTCAACTGGCGAAAATCAACAGGCGGTTGATTTAGTTACCGAAGTGGTTGGGCCAAATTGGAAACCGAATCGCACATGTGTGCTGGGTACCGGGGCTAGTCGTTTAGCGATGGACCTTCATAAGGAGTTTCATTTGCCTATGACTGTGGGGGTGGATTTTAACCCTCTCTTGCTTTTGGTGGCCAATGAAATGCAAAAGGGTCACAGTATCAAGCTATGGGATTTTAATACGGCACCGGTCGAATTGGAAAGCGTAGCAAGGGAATATGAACTGAAGTCGACACTGGGGAAATTGTCGGGTTTTCATTTGATCTGTGCGGATGTGACGGAATTGCCTTTTAGAGATCATCAATTTAGCTCCGTCGTGACACCGTGGTTAATTGACATTTTGCCTTTCGGTTTTAAATTACTAGCTCAACGTGTGAATCAGCTTTTAGAAGTGGGTGGGACTTGGGTTAACTTTGGTCCTCTTGGATTTTCACACCGTGATGAAGCGATGAATTTGACCAGACCTGAAATCGCCGAACAATGGCAGATGTGCGGGTTTGAAGTCGAGAGCGAAAAAGTCTCTGTCATTAGATATTTAAGTTCTGATCATGAAGTGAATTCTAGAAATGAAACTGTGTATTTGTTTAAAATAAAGAAAGTTAAAAATGTGGCTGTTGAGCCCTTTGAGTATCTACCAAATTGGCTATCGAATACAGATAAACCGATTACCTTGTCGGATGAACTTCAGCGACATAAACAGTTGGTTCGTTTTCAGGCTGATCTATTTCACTCTATTGACGGTAAGATCAGCCTTCAGCAGATCGCAGGGCTGTTTGCTCAGCACTATAAAATGCCTGCGGAAACGGCTCTAGTGATGGCTACAAATGTACTACGACAATTTGAAGAGTCTCTAAAGCGAAAATAAGTGAGGCAAGATAACCCGCACTAAAGTCGAATCCTTGGTTGTCTCATTTAGAGATTTGCTTGGTGCTAAAAAAAGTTATACAATTAAATGGATGGTAAAGCAGATCCGTTTTTTTATTCTTTGTCTTTCAATTTCAAGCATTCTGCTTAGTTGCGGTAAAGTAAAAAACTCAAGTAGTTCCGATGGGGATTCTGCAGTGGGTACTGCTGAGTTTGTTTCGGCTCGAGATATTATAGGTAGTAAGTGCCTAAGTTGCCATTCTACTTGGGCTGCTTATTCATCTGATGACTTCGTTAAAAAAGGTTTAGTTTTTAAAGGCTCTCCAGCTAACTCGACTTTGTACACGCGTATTCGTGGTAATGATGTGGGTGTAGCGGGTGATATGCCGACGGGACAGCCTAATTTGTCGACATCTGAAATCAAAGAAATTAAAACCTGGATTAGTTCGTTATAGTCAGTGCCCTTTTAGGGTTTGCCGTATAAACCGTATTCAGTGTGTTAGAATACAATCAAGTTATAGATAAGTTTTGATTTTGCAGGCTTTCTTTTTAAATGATTTTACAGCCTGGAGCTCACGTTGAAACTGTTGGCTAGAGTTCTTTTTTTAATCTTCCTTTCGGCCGCCTGTGTGGCACGACCCATATTCTTTATTGGCGATATTCACGCTGACATGGATGCGCTAAAACGAATTCTAGTGGGGTTAAAATTAGTGGATCAAAATCTAAACTGGATTGGCGGCGATGCTGAACTGGTTACATTAGGTGATCATTTGGATCGTGGCCCAAGTTCTCGACCTGTATTGGATCTATTGATGCGTCTGGAGTCAGAATCGAAAACATCAGGAGGCAAAGTTACTAATTTAATTGGTAATCATGAATTCATGACGGCTGATGGTCACTATGGATACGCCCAAGGCGGAGACACACTCGGTTATCGCGATTTTAAACTCGGTGTGCGAGGCAATGGTTACGAAAAGGCATTTGTCGGCCAAACCATTTATGCTCAATGGTTTCGGGCCCGTCCTGCGATGTATATCGTTGATGATACATTGTTTGTTCATGCCGGTGTGACCGAAAAAATGTTAAACTATTCTATCGATGAAATTAATAACCTAGTCACTGATTGGATGCGTTTCGCACAGGGCGTGGGTGAGCAACCACACCCATCTACGATTTGGGTTGTTCAAAATGATGGTCCACTGTGGACAACGAGACTCAGTTACCGCGAAGATACCTTTAAGCGCGACAAAGTAAACACTCACTTGTTGCCAGTAGAAATTCTGGATCGATTGTTGGCGCATTTTAAAGTTAAGCGGGTAGTTGTAGGTCATCAGCCTGTAGAAGATATGGAAAAAGCAGTCCATCATCCTGTGTATGGGAGTAGAGTCGTTTCAGTCGATACGGGAATTTCTGTTTCAGATAATAAAATAGTTTCTGGGTTTAAATTAGAAAATGGAATAGTAACTGGATTTCATTTTGATAGACGATCACAAACGTTGCTTAATACCGTGCATTCGCAGCCGATGAAAAACTTGTGCTTAAGTTTTTATTAAGAACTGGCCCCTTACTTTGCATTTTAGAATAGTATTTGTTTAAG
>TARA_B110001454_G_scaffold15210_2_pt1 | contig 58087 bp, 58 predicted proteins | sample TARA_B110001454 | Tara Oceans TARA_B110001454 (sample SAMEA4397004) | marine metagenome | biome: Polar Biome; feature: [MES] marine water layer (ENVO:01000295) within the mesopelagic zone...; material: water (ENVO:00002006), including particulate matter (ENVO:01000060) such as...... | reverse complement strand
TCGGCATCAAAAAAAGAATGGGCGGCTATTGAATATCGTAAAACTATGATGAATTGTGGAATAAAAACTCAAAGAATGTCAAAACCAGAAACTCTAGAGTTAGCAAAAATTCTATGTGATACTTCTTATCTTGGTTGGTTGATTAACTATGCCCAATTAACTAATACTATTGCTATTCAGCACAATGTTGATTATGATGAAATGTGGAAATTTTCAGATGAAATTCATGAACTATTAGGAAATAGGCCAAAAATGTTTCCTGGTTTTATTGGAGGTCATTGTGTTATACCAAATCTAGATCTAATGCAAAATCAAACTCTTAATCTAATCAAAACAATTAATCAGAAATATTCAAAAAAAGTTAAAAATTCTAAAACCATTCATAAAAATCATACAAAATAGATTCCTATTTGTTATTCATATATGGTTTAATATTATCTAGAAAGTTTTTTGCAACATGTTCCCAATTAAATTGTTCTTTGATAAATTTTGCACCTTGTTTTCCCATATCTGTTGACAATTGTCTGTTTTCTAACAATTCAAATATTTTTTTTATTATGTCATCAGAATTATCTTCTTTTACTAGAAATCCAGTTTTACCATCTATCATCATCTCTTTGTCACCACCAACATCTGTCGCAATGACTGGTTTTTCCATTAATTGTGCTTCCTTTAATGTTAATGGAGCAAGATCCATACCTGTGATTAATGCATAAACATCAATTCCTTCTAAAAACTTTCTAACTTTATCAGGATATTCTAATCTTCCCAACCATTTAAAATTGTTAAATTTTTCCAATCGGCTAGTAATTTTTTCACGATATTGTCCATCTCCCACCCAATAAAAATAAACATCAGGCATTTTTTCAAGAACATTTTCTAAAATTAAAAGTTCTTTTGTTTTCCCCCACCAATTTGCATCTTGCACTAATCCTACACATGGATGTTTTAATTCCATTTTCTCTGTATGGTACCACCGTTCAGAATTAATTCCTTCTAAAAACACTCCTGTATTTTGATTTGGATATACCTGTTTTGTAACATCCTCTAAATATTTACAAATTGGAAATATTGCAGTTGCTCCATCAAAAACTTTGTTTGCTATTCTATTTCTAAACCATATGGCAAAACGTGTTTTTAAATTATTTCCAAGTGTTTTCATTGCCCAAAAATATTCTTGCCAATAATGACCGCGAAGTAAAATAAATGTTGGAATTTCTGATCTAATTGAATGTAATCCAAAATGTGTTTGCCGATCTGTGAAAATTGCATCAGGCTTAAATTCATTAATTAATTCTTTGAATTTTTGATCACCATTGAACCATTCAGAAACTTTCTTGCTTGGAAACCCTTTACTATAATCTGTATCTTTCACAAGTTTTACTTGCACATCTAGTTTTTCTAGTGCATCAGCAAATTCTTTCAAATGAAATAGTTTTCCTAAACTGCCATACGCAATTAATAATTTCAAATTAAATATACTAAAAAAAGCTAGTATTAATTTTAAACCACACAAAATCATGTTTCATGAGTATTTAACAATAATTTACAATTCTTTACGTATTTTTACTTAGAATGTTTTAAATCAATAATTCTTATCAATATTTTATGAGGAATTCTCGTATTGTGATATTTGTAATTATTGCTATAATCATGTTTACATCTGGAATTTTTGTTGCCTCTTATGAGACATTTCCTTATAATATCTTAAAATCTTTAAAAAATGATTTTTTTGATTTACCAAAAAAGAATTCAACCTACTATGAAAATGATCTAAACTCATTAATTCACTTACAAGATGTTTCATCTTTACAAAAAGCAAAAAATAACTTATTAGAATTTTTATGGAAACAAACTTATCTTCCAGAAAAACTTCCTGACAATGTTGAATTTGATATTGATGATCCTAGATTTTTTTCAATGGAAAATTTAGAATCTATTGATAAAATTACTATAAATATGGAAAATGATGTAAACTCAATTTCATATTTGTTTAAACCACTTGTATCTAATAATGAATTAATCTTGTATCATCAAGGTCATAGAGGTGATTTTTTTGAGGGAAAAAATACAATTCAATTCTTTTTAGATAATAATTACTCAGTTCTGGCATTTTCCATGCCATTATTAGGAATGAATGATAAACCAATTATGTATCATTCAGAATTTGGTAAAATTCAACTAACAACACACAATCATTTTGAATTATTAGAATCAAACTCTTTCACTCCGATAAGCCTATTTGTTGAACCTCCTGTTGTGGCTTTAAATCACATTGAAGAAAATTTTAATTTCAATTCTATAAATACAGTTGGATTATCTGGTGGGGGCTGGACTATAATGATGTTAAGTGCTATCGATTCTCGTATTGATCAAAGTTTTTCCATTGCTGGTTCTTATCCAATATTTTTACGTAATGATCCAGAAAATTTTGGTGATTATGAACAACATAATTTATCATTATACAAAATTACAAATTACTTAGATCTTTACACTTTAGCATCATATGGTGAAAACAGAAAATTCATTCAAATCTTCAATAAATTTGATCCATGTTGCTTTCATGGAGATTCATTTTTTCAGTACAAAGATGCTATAAAGAAAAATATTTTATCACTTGAAAATGGCCATTTTGACATATTTCTTGATGATACGCATAAAGAGCATAAAATCTCTGATAATGCATTAGGAAAAATTATTAATTCTCTAAAAAATGATTGAATATGATAATCGCATCCCAAAATTTAACAAATTTTGATATTTCATTACCTGATGAAACAATATTTAGGGTTAATCTTGCATGGGTAGATGATCTTGAAAATCTTAAGAATATTTTAAAAAAATACAAAGATCGAAAAATATTCTTGGATTTACCTAGAAATAGAACAAAACCACCTAACAACAAATACTCAATTTCAGAATTAAAACCAATTTTAGAAACTTTTTCAAATATTAAATTTCTTGCAATCTCAAATGTTGATTCTCCTTCTGATTTAGAAAATTTTTTGGATCTGATTAATGATGATCGTGCTCTTGTCCCAAAAATCGAAAGTCCAAAAGGAGTGGAAAATATTCAAAAAATTTCAGATGTATTAGGTACAAATAAAATTATAATGCTTGATCATGATGATCTTTATTCATCAATATTAAAATCTAATGACGACCCAAAGAATTTTCAAAAATATTTAAAAATTTTATCTGATTATTGTGCTGATAACAATATTACTCTTTTAAGAACCATTGGCGTATTATTTGGCGATTATGAAAAACGTATATCTGAATATATTAAATAATAAAAAAAAAATACAGTATACATGAATAATATCAAAAAATCAAACGCAATAGATGTTACAGTAATTGGTGGTGGAATAGGTGGTTTATTTGCATCATGGAAATTATCTCAGCATGGCTATAAAATTACAATAATTGAAAGAGCAAACCTTCTTGGTGGATTATCTGCAAGCATTAAAAAAAATAATTGTTTTATTGATATTGGGCCTCACTATGTAACTATAGATAAATCATCAGCAATATTTGATGATATTCATTTTTTATTAAATGAAGATAGTATTATTGAATTATCCTCAATGGAAAAATCTTATAAATCATTTTTCCAAAATCAAATACTTGATACGCCTCCAAGATTAAGTAAAATCATAAAAAATAATAAAAATTCATTTTTTAGAAGTTTAATAAAAGGTGCACTCCAAAAAACAAAAAATTCCATCGAAGAAAATTCCTCTGAAGAATATTTAGTATCATTATATGGTCATGATATATACGAAACATGGTGTAAACCAATTCTATACCAAAACTATGGCGAATTACCTCCAGTAAACGTAATAAAAAATTCGTTTGAACCTGTTACTATTAAAAAAACTCTGAATTATCTAAACAAAAATCAAAAAGTAGTGGAAACGGATGAATTTGAACCTGATGAAAATGGATTTGATTGCTACTTTAAAAATGGGATGGGTACAATAATTGATTCTCTCCAAAATGAAATCTTAAATTCAGGAGGAAAAATAATTTTGGATGCTAATGTTGAATCTATTGATCACGGTAAACCTAAATTATTAACATATAGAAAAAATAATGAATTTTTTCAGGAATCATCAGATATAATTTTGTATTCTGTTCCATTAAATCACACAATAAAATGGTTCAAAGATACTCCTGATGAATTACGTCAACAGTATGTTTCAACAAAAATGAATAATGGAATTTTGGTATTTTTACTAGTAGATACTCCTAAATTATTTGATGGCTGGGTTTTAGATATATACGATCTCTCAATACCATTTTTTAGAATCACACAACAAACATTCCTAAGTCCTGGTGTTGCTCCAAAAAATAAATCTCTACTATGCTTTGAAATGCGTTCAAAACAAAATGATAATCTTTGGTCGTTCGATGAACACTATTTCTTTGAATTAGCCAAAAGTAATTTTCAAAAAATCTTTCAATTAGGAAATATACAAATTGATGAATTAACTGTACTCAAATTAAAAAATTTGTATCGTCCAAAGTACTATCCTATAAAATCATTAGATGCAGAAATTGCCAAATACATTCATTCATTTTCCAATGAATTTGCTTTAGGGACTACAGTTTTTGATACGGGTGATAATCCATCTAGATTATCATTTGATGAAGTTACACAAGATAATAAATTAAAAAATTATGGTGGGTTCTATAATTCATTGACAAAAAGTCAGGAGATAATAGAAAAAATTCTAAGTAATTCATAAGAAAAACATAAGAATTAAAGAAAATAATTTTGTATATCATGGATTCAAGAAAAATTCTTTTTAATATTTACAGAAAATGTAGAGAAAAAGCTAATAGTGGAAAAGGGATAGGTTTTGGAAAGTCATCTATTGGAAAAAAATTAATTAAATCTACTGATGAAATGTTAAAACCTAATCATTGTTTTGTACAAGGCCATAAAATGTTCTTAGATAAATTCGATTCATTAGATCTTTCTATAAATAAAGAATATGGATTTTTAGAAACAAAAATAATTAAAGATGAAATCAAATCTGGTGATATTATAATTGATCTTGGGGCTCATATTGGTTATTACACATTATTATTTGCAAGGCAATCTAGTATTGACGGCAAAGTATTTGCTTTTGAACCTGAACCTTCAAATTTCTCAATTTTAGAAAAAAATATTATAGCAAATAAATACAAAAATATTATTGCTGTACAAAAGGCAGTCTCAGATTCCAATTCTCAAATTAACTTATGGATTGGACAAGAAAGTAGTGGCGCTAATAGAATTTATAAACCAAAGCAAACCAATACACAAAATTTCAAAATTTCAAAAGTCAATAGTATAAAATTAGATGATTATTTTATGAATTCTGAATATTTTGATAAAATTAATTTTATCAAAATGGATTTAGAAGGTGCTGAGTATAAGGCATTACTCGGCATGAAATTATTATTACAAAAAAATAAAAAAATTACTATACTCACAGAATTTTCAAAAAAATCTTTAGAAGATTCTGGTCATACTTCATTAGAATTTATCGATTTTTTTTATGATAATGACTTCCAAGTTAATTTATTAGATGAAAAAAATAAAAAAATTGTTCCAATAACAAAAACAGAATTTTTAGAAATAGATTCTAATACACAATTAATTAATCTTTTATGCAAAAAATAATATTTTAAAATAAAAACCTAATCTTCAGTTTTTTTCATAACTATGTCTGTTACATCTACAAACTTCCATGGTGATTCAGGTAATGTTTTGTATTGTTTTTGTTCTAGTATTGGATAATCATCTTCAAAATAAGTATTAAAAATATGACGGAATGTGTTTACAGGAGTTAATTTTTCTTCAAAAATATTTTTTTCTATTTGTGGGGCGTGAATTGCTATTAAAATACTAAATATGTCTTGCAAACCGTCTTCCTGCATATTTTCAAAACGTACTATGCCTGATGCATGATCTCCTTGAATTACAATTATTGGAGAATTTTTCACATATTTTTCAGAATTAAGAATGGTGTTTATGACATCTTTCATCAATTTATTTGTGTATTGTAATTGTCCAATGTATTTCTCTTTATCATCTCCTTTATCTCCAAGTTGTATTGATGTCGGAGTAATATGCTCTCCATTTGGACCAAAAATGTATGGACCATGTGGAATTGTAATATGTGCAAAAACAAAAATTGGTTTATCTGAAATTTTTTGAATATTTTTAATTTTTTCAATATGACAGGATAACAGTTCTTTTCTATCATTTTCAAATAGTTTTACATAAAACGGATCCAAGATACTCTTATTGATTACCATGGAAAAAAATTCTGAATCTAATATTCCTCTATATTCATTACAGACATTTAGATCAGCAAGAGGCATATCTCTAGTAGGACCCCATCCAGAAAAAAAGTTGATAATTTTATATTCTTTTGATTTTAAATTACTCATTACTTTATTATTTTCAATCATTTCATATCCAAGATCAATTCGTTTTTGTAAATTATAGGAGTCTATTTCATTGATATAATTCATATTCAATGAAGAACTTAGAGATTTGTAGGTTTCTTCATAGTTAGCATATCCTTGTTTTGCAACATAAAAATTATTTTCAATCAGAAAATCATAAAATTCTGTATTATCAAAATTAAATGTATTCTCTAATGATTCTTGTCCTGCATATGCATCTAGTATTATGTAGTAGATATCTGGAGAATTTAGATTATTACTAAAATTATTTTTTTGCAAATTTTCATTCTCAAGTTCATTAATTTCAATTTTAGGTGTATCTTCGATAAAATATATTCCAAGATTAATCATAGAAATAATAATTATTGTTACCCCGATAACATTAACAATTTTTGTCAAATTATCTAATTTTATTTTTGTTCTAATAAAATATACTGAACCAATTACAAATAAAATTAAAAATGCAATTAACAAATATGAATGTGAAAAAGTTCCTACTTCATTTTCAATTATTTCATAAAAATGTCCATATGAAAAAAATAAAATTGATCCAATTGTAATAATCATTGCAGTTTTTTTCTTATTTTTTAATACAGATTTTATTAAAATTGTTAATATGATAATTGTAAAAATTATAGTTGTTAATGGCAAAATAAGTTCTGGAAATTTTACAATATGAATATTAAAAATGAATATAAAAATAGTTGTAAAAACCCCAAACAAAAATGGATGTAGTTCAAATGTATTTTTTAATAAATTATATGCGGCCAATTTTCTCTCTTACATTCTCAACATCCTGCATTGTATCAATTTCAAACCAGTTTCCTTCAATGTGAATAATTTCAACTTTAACGCATGAATTTATTATTTCTTGAATCATGTCTGTTAAATACGCATTTTCAAGCGATTTTGATGAGTGAAATTTACCTGTATGATTTTTTTTTAAATTTGAATATGTTGCTAAAAATGTCTTACATCCACTCTTAGATAGTTTGATTAGTCCCAAAAATTCTCCTATTTCCTGTTTTTTTGTTTTTGTTGTTATATTTTTCTGTATTTTTATAATATTATTATCTTCAAATAGAACATTTTCAGCTTCTGAAATTGGATGTAGATCTCTTTTGAGATAATAATCTCTCCATTCTGTTCTTATTGCAATTCCAATATTTCCATCAAATTTCATTAGTTTTTTTATAACAGTCTTATCATAAACAATGTCACTATATGATATTATTACTGAATCATTCAACTCTTCTTTAACACAAAATAAAGTTTCATTCATATTTGTAGAATCAAAATTTTCATTTTTCCTCTTTTTTATTCCTGGGAATAAAATTTTTTCATTTTTGTATCCTGTAACAATTGTTATGTCATTAATTCCACAATCTTTGAAATTATCTATTTGCATTTCAAGTAAACTTTTATCAAATAATTTTATCATTCCTTTGGGAAAATCATCTGTAACTGGACTTAATCTAGTTCCTTTTCCAGCTGCTAAAATAATTGCTTTCACACAATTCAATTTTAAACTGAATAATATTACTATTTAGAATAATTTCTTTTCACTTGTTTATTCACTGTTCTAAGAATTTCATTTGTTGCAACCGAAGCTGAATTACCTATATTAAAAATTATTTCATGATGTATAGATTCTATAATTTTTGAATATTTTCCTTCATTTTCAATCATTAATTGAATCATACTGTCTAATTTTGAAATTTCATTTGGAGAAAGAATTTCACCAATTTGTTCTCTAATTCTATCTTCTAATGGAACAACTGAAATTTTTCCATATTCTGAATTTCTCATTTTTTTTGGAACATCTATGAAGAGGACTGGTCTTTTTGTTGTAAATGCATACTCGATTGCTACTCCTGACCAATCAGAAATAACACATTCTGATGAATAAAATGAATCAAATGTTTTAATATTGTCTTCAAAAATAAAATTTTCATTATCTGAATATTTTTTTCTTATTTTTTGAATTAATTTTGAAGATTTTTTTATTGTCATTGGATGCGGTCGAAAAATTATTTTATACTCATATTTTAATAATCTCTCGATTATATCCTCCCCAAATGTTTCAATTAACCCATTTTCTCCCCATGATGGCGCAATTAATATTTGATTTTTCTTTATAATGTTTTTATTTGCTTTTTTGAAAGTTTCATATTCTGATAAAAGATCATCTAATCTACTATACCCACATTGAATTAATTTTTTCTTTTTCAAATTATACTTAAATTCTCTCTCTTGAATTTCTTGAATTTGATAATTTCCTGTACAAAAAATCGTATCAAAATTATCAAATGCCTCTTTTCTATAAACTAAATGTGTGCTAACAGCAGAATGAAATACATACATATAATTTACATTTTTTATTTTTGAACGTTTTATATGAAATGTTTGTAAATCAGGCATTGTCATTACTAACACATCAGCTTTCAAATTTAGAAAAAATTTTGTACGTATTGCACCATTTCCAATATAAAACGAAAGAATATTTTTAGTCGATTTTAATAATGGATCTGTTTTACTTGATGTCACATAACACACATTAATTTTATGTTTCTCGGTTAATTCGTTAATTATTGGTTTTAAATAAATAAAATAATTCTCATTTTCTGCATAAAATACTATTGATCGTTCTTCATCTGTTAAATTTTCAAATCTTTTTAATTCATTCCATTCTAATTTGAAATCAGATCCAAATACCATTATTACATTTAATAACAAAATCTATTTAACTATAATTTTTTTTAATATCGTTATCAAATGAAAATATATTAAAAATAACAACTATTATCCAAATTCTTAAATTATCACTTTTTAAAAATGGAATATGAAATTTTTTAAAATAACATTATTATTTTTATTTGCAGTTGTATTATCGAGTAATTTTATCATTTCTAATGCGTATGCATACATTGATGCTGGTAGTGGGAGTTTAATTTTACAAATGCTTGTTGGTGTATTAGTTGGAATTGCAATTGCCATCAAAATTTATTGGTTCAAATTAAAAGAAAAATTTTCACGAAGATGATTATTTCTTAAATTAGGTGATTATCAATTTTATTACATATTGATAATTTCTCGTGTTTTTTGTGTATTTATGTTGAATAACATATCTACAATACTAAGTTCCGGTAAAAAGTTTCCAAATAATTGTTTATATTCTGGAATCTTTACTTCTTGACGAATTATATTTATTCCATATTCGTCAAATTTTTCTTCAAACCCTTCTATGTATCTTTTTGAACCTTTCCCCCAACTAGTGAAATATTTATCTCCATTCAATTTTTTTACAGTCTTAATAATTTTCATTGTACCTGTATCTTTTACATTTAATTCTGATGACAATACAATTTTTGTTTTAATATCTAAAATTTTCATTATTGTATGAATTATTTCCAAATTCATTTCAATTAAAAATCTCCATTTCTTGTTTAGTATATCCTCTAAATCTTCAAAATACATTGAAAAAAATTCTGCTTTTTGATAATTACTGTATAATGCATTGATATGTTTTTTCTGCCATTCTATATCGTTATTTATCTCAATTTCATTAATTTTTAAAAATTTATTTTTATTTTTTACCGGCACACTAAGCCATTTTTCACCACTTTCAGTTTTTATTTTATTTCTGAAGATCCAATCTTTTCCCCTAGGAAATTGAACATCATCAAAAATTACAAATACATCACTATTTGCAATCTTATGGAAATATCCCGCCCACGGAATATAATTCGGTTGATGAATGGAAACTATCATTTTTTCTCCAAATAGTATGCAAAATAATGAGTCATCTTAATTTCATTAAAATATACTCTTGTTTCATTAATTTTAAAAATTACATTTAAGCTAATTTTTTTAAATAGATTTTCATAAAAACCATGTAGGAATTTTATATCCAAATTCGCTGTATTATTTGTTCCATAAAATGCATCTCTTCTTTTTTTCCATTCTGGATATTTTTCATAATCAAATGGATGATTATTAACATTAAAAATTACAAGGATTTTTTTGTTAACAAATTTTGTCACAAAATTAATTATATCAAAATGTTCACAATATTGCTGATCAGTTCCCTTTAATTCTCCAAAAGTGTTCATTGGATTATCAATTAATAATAAATCAAATTTTGGTAAATTAGAATCATGTTGTATAGTATTAATCGAATCTATGATTCGTATTTTTGATTTTGGAAAATTTCTTTCCAAATCTGATTTCCATTTAGTATCAATTTCCCAAATTTCCATTGATTTAACTATTTTTTCAAAAATTGACGTATGCCAGGAGCCATCTCGTCCAAATATTTCTAGTGCATGAAAATCTTGGAAGTTTATTCCTTTCATAGATAATTTTGCTATTAACTCATTTGTTCCCTCTTCCCATCTAGTTTTTAGATTTTTACTCATATCTTGTCTGCCTTTTTCTAAAACAATTCAATTCCAAACTTTACGATTAATTTTACCGAATAAATATTACTCATGTTAATATTGAGTAAATAGAATTATTAAGTCATTTTTATAAATTTAAAAAATGAATATTCTTGTAATTGCTTCACATCCTGATGATGAAGTTTTAGGTATGGGTGGAACCATAAAAAAACTAAGTAAATTGGGACATAAGATATTCCTTTGTGTAGTATCTGATGGTTCTGCTGGGGTTAAGAAAAAAGATTTAATGATTAAGGCTAGAAAGCAAGCTTGTTTAAAATCTGCAAAAATTTTAGGAATCAATAAAGTTGAATTTCTTGATCTACCTGATATGATGTTAGACGATATTCCACAATTAAAAATAAATTTAAAATTAGAGAAAATTATTAACACTTTCAAACCTTCCATAGTTTACACTACTCCTTACAGTGATTTTCATAAAGATCATCAAAAGGTTCATGAATGTACACTTGTTGCAACTAGACCTGTAGCTAGTAGCGTGAAACAAGTGTATAGCTATGAAATTCCTGGAACAGTAAAAACAGCATTTTTTCCAAATTATTTTGAAAATATTTCAAAAGAACTTACCTCCAAGATTAGTGCTTTCAAATGCTATAAGACAGAAATACAAAAATTTCCTCATCCACGTTCTCCTGAATCAATTGAGAATCTTGCCATTCATCGTGGAATTGAGGCTGGATTAAAAAAGGCTGAAGCATTTAAGCTAATTAGATATATTTCAAATTAATCAAGTAATTAATAATTTTTATATCATTTATTCCAATTAAATTTTTTTTGTATTAACTCAAATAGATCTTCATTATATGACATAAAAAATTTAATTAATTCATTTCGTATTTTATTTGACATATTTTCGTATTTTTCTGTTTTCTTTTTTTGTGGATTTTTTAATTCATAGTCTGGAATTTCTAAGAAATTGAATACATCATTCAAAGTTTTGTACGGTTCAGCAGAAAGATCTTCTGTAGATGTAACAAAAATTTTTTCTCTAGGAAAAGTATCATACCAGTTTACTAATTGAAGATGATACAAACCTTTTGCCAAATATGATCGTGTATTATCAAAATCTTCTCTTTGTACTTGTTTTTCTATTCTAGACATTTCTTCTTGTATTGATTCTTCAAAGGATAATTTTTCAGTATTTGATCTTCTACTTAGATGATAATTAGAATATGCACGATCAATTGGATTTCGGAGGATACATAATAATTTACAATCTGGTAAGTGGGATAATATTCTATTTGGAACTTCTTTCTTCCAAACATAAAATGGTGTGTCTTCTCCAGTTATTGCATAATTTGTCTCAATTTTTTTCTTACTCATATCCGATTTTTTTGGAAACATTGAACGATACCAATTAACACCTAAATGATAATTACTATCAAAAAAACCAATTTCATCATATGCAGCAGGAAGTACGGAAGGATGTTCACAAATATCATAATATAATGATGTTGAACCACTTCTAACAGTTCCAAAAATAATGAAATCTGGAAGAACTCTCAACGATGATGTTATACCAGAATAATTTCTTTTAAGAAATTGATAATATAATTTTTGATATACATTCTTAATGTTATTTTTCATATTTTTGTTTATGAATCAACCTTAAATTTAGTTCTTGTTAAAAATTCGTCTAAATTTTTCACTGCAACATAATCCATTGCGTTTTTATCAAATTCTGTCTGTAAATCTTCATTAATTGGTTTTAACATATTATTTTTTTGAATTTGAAAAATTTTGAAATCATTTTTAAATAATATTTTAAAAACATCCAAATATTCATAATCATATTTATCTGATTTCTCTTTTTCATATTCTCTAAAATGAATACATTCTATTTTTTTCATTATGTTTGCTGCACCTAATAGTACAAATTTTTCAAATCCAACTGCATATAGTTTTAGTAAGTTAATTTTATTTTCATTTATTTCTAATTCGTCTAATTTTCTTAATGGAACATTCACTCCACTATTATCATTTGAAATTCTGGATGATGGATCTGTTGAATCAGTTACAAATTTTATCGTAGAATTCTCTTCGCCTAGTGCAACGTTAAAAAATTCAACATTATCTAAATTATTTAGTTTGACATTTCCTTGTAGATATTTAAATAAAATTGGGTGTGGTTCAATTGAATAAACTTTTCCAGAAGGCCCAACTTTCTTAGCTGCCTCTAAAGTTATTTGGCCTATATGTGATCCTGTGTCAATGACCACATCATCTAATTTTAAAAAATTCCAGAAAAAATTATCTCGAAGAGTCCAATTCTCCCCCCAAAATTTAGGATCAATCCATAACTCTCTGCTAATTTTTGTTGGGTAGAATCGTAGATTGTAATGTTTTTGTTTAATTATAAAATATTGAGATAATCTCAATTTCATCAAAATTTTGGCAATAATGAATTTGGACGGATTTTTTTGTAATTTTATATTTTTATAATATTTTGTAATTTTCATAAATTTCACTTGTTGAAATTCATAATAACTTTTCGATTAATTAATGCTAAGTCAATTTGAAATTATACTCCAAATTTACACGAATGAGCAAATTTAGTTTATTATTGATATTAGAGATATTATTAGTGATACTGATATATCCGTCTGAATTCATGAAAATATGGCTAACGGAGAAAAAAAGAAATTAGGTTTTCGTGGATGGTTTTATTTTAGGCAAGGTTGGTCATTGTATTTTGCTTTCATTTTTGCTGGAATAAACACTTTGACAGTTACTTATTTTTTAGCAATTGAGCGTTATCCTATTTTAAATGATATATTTCCAAGTTTCCTACATTATGTTGCAATTGTAACTATCATAGGGGTTCCTATTTTAGCACTTGTTGGTTATGTTCATTTTAAGAGATCACCTGCATACAAAGCTGAAACAGCGGTAGCATACGAATCAAATCCTTGGTGGGGGAGATTGATGGTTAATTCAGAATTAACATTTTCACTTTGTATAAAATTATGTGAAATGATAGTAAAATTACAAAATGATAAAAAATTAACAAAAGAAGAATTAGACGAAATAACAAAATTTTATGATGAATTAATTAAACATACAAAAGAAAGAAATTTTGCCAATGAAAAAGATCACGAATGGTTTAAATCAAATATAAAATATAATTTTTAATTTAGACATTTCTTCCACTCAATTTCCTTTTTCAATCCTTCATTGATTGAAATTCTATATTCAAAACCAAGATTTTTCTTTATACTATTAGAATTTGAAACAAACCCTAAATCATCATTTTCACCCTCAAATATTATCTTACTTTTTGAATTTGTGAGATAAATTATTTTTTTTACAAGTTCGCTTATTTTTGTTCGTTCACCAGTTCCTATATTATAAACTACATTTTCATTTTTTTTAATTGATTTGATTGTTGCTCTTATAACATCAGAAATATAAATAAAATCTCTAAATGTTTCACCAGCACCTTGTATTTTGACTGGTTCATTCATTAATGCTTGATTAATAATGCGTGGAATTATCTGATTTGTTCTATTTCGTGGGCCATAAATTGTTGAGTATCGTAAAATAGTTAATGGAATCATACTTGCTAAACTAAAAAGTTTAAGATATTTTTCAGCACCTAATTTTCCACATCCATACATTGATGAAGGATTAGTCTGAAAATTTTCATCAACAGATAATCCAGATTTTTCATAAATAGCAGTAGTACTTCCATATAAAATCCCCTTCAGATTCTTACAGAATTTTAGCAAAAATATTACTCCCTTAATATTCAAATCAATAGAATGACGAGCATTTTCAATTAAGTTAGATGATGGTGCAGATAGTTCTGAGCTTAAATGAACTAGAAAATCCATATGAATCAATGATGAAGAGATATTTTTTATTTGATCTTCATCAGTTAAATCACATTCCAAAAAAGTAATTTTTTGTGTTTTCACTAAAGTTTTAATTTCTTTAAGATGATTTTTGTTACGTCCTATTACAAAAACATTGGCACCATCTTCAATTAGTTTTTCTACCAAAAATGATCCCACCTGACCAGTTCCTCCTGTAACTAGAATTTTTTTATTTAAAATATTAAAGGTCATTTCTTGTAAATTTCCTATATCTTTCTATACTTTTTTCAATTCCTTTTTTTATGCAAATTTTAGCTTTAAAATTTAATTTTGAATTAGCATTGTGTGTATCAGAAATAAAATCATATTCTTCATTTTCTGAGTTTTTAAAAACCGGTTCAATTTCTTTATTCATATTTTTGTTGATGATGTCTATTAATTCTAAATTAGATGGCGTATCAGGTCCTCCCATATTAAATACGCCTGAATTTTTTTGGTTTAAACTTGCAAGAATCGCATCAATGGCATCATCAATGTATATATGATTTCTTCTAGCCGAACCAGTACCAAAAATTATAGGATTTTTATCATGTTCTATATTTTCTATGAATGATGGTATGGCCTGTTTTACATATGGATTTTCAAGTCCATAAATTCCCATAAAACGCAAAATTGTTAATTCTATGTTTTTCTTATTAGCAAAAACCTGTAAAAATTTTTCTGTAATTAATTTACTTACACCATAAGTGTTCATTGGTTCAGTTCTATGATTTTCACTTACTGGATTTGTCATTGGTTTTCCATAAACCATATATGAACTTGTAAAGCAGATATGCTTTAAACATGGTAATATTTCTATCAAATTCAAAGTATTATTCAAATTCATATCTATACTTTCTATACCATTTTCAATAATATCGTCACTAGAATTTACTTTAGTAGCAAGATGAATCAAAGTATCAATTTCATTTAATTCGTTTTTAAATTTTTCAATTTCTGTTTTTCTTCCTAAATCTGCTTTTATAAAAGAAAATTCTACATTTTTCGGCTCAATAACATCTAATCCGATAAATGATTTTTTATTTTCAAATAATTTTTGTGAAAGAAATCGACCAATTTGTCCGGAAGTTCCAGTCACAAGTATTTTTTTCAATTATCTTTCTAGTTTTATGTTAATTATTTGAATTTAATTATTGAATAATCAATCTAATCACTAAATTTTAATTCATTTTATGAAATATGCCAATTAATGACTCAACTGCTTTGTCATTATTGAAATTTTTAAATGCAAAATCTCTTCCAGCATTTGCAATTTTCCACCACTTTGAGTTTTCAGTATCATTCAAAAACTCTTCAAATTTTTCTTGATAATTTTCTTTATTGATGAAAATAGAATTTTCACCATCTATAAAGCCAAGATACTTCCCTCTATTCTCTTTAGTTATTTCCATAAATGTCAAACAACCAGCTGCAGGAATTTCCCAATATTTTATACTAGGTGTATCTGATGTTGCAGCAATAGCTCCTGCATACTTTTGTAAAAGCAAACTGTATTTGTCATTAACATAACTATGTTCCAACGTTGATGTGTAATCCACATATGGCAAATCATTACATTTTGTTCTTAAGTAATATCCCTTGAGTGAATTCCATTTTGGATCAATTAAATTATTTATTATTTTTGAAAAAATTTTTGTATTTCCTACTGCGCCAGAATTAATTATTTTATTTTTAATTCGTCTGTTAAATGGTACAATATTTTTATAAACTGATGTTTCTAAACCAAAAAAGATAGTTTCATATCTAAAATTATGCGGATACAATTCATAAAAATATTCTTTTGGATAAAAATCAAAATAATAATCAATTTTCCATTTTTTATGATATTTAATTGATTTTTCAGCATCTTTTACATCTGTTGAATTTACTATTACTGGTATATCTAATTCTTGTATTCCAAGAATCTCTTTTGGCATTCCAAATGGTTGATTTCCCCACATTAAGATAATATCGAATTTATTTTTTAAAATTGATGCATCAAAAACATCCTCTGTTGGAAAATACGTCACTTCAATTTTTTCATTTCTTTTTAATGCATTCATATAAAAATGATAATATGTATTATCAAAATGATTTCCAGATAAAAAAATGTTAGATTTATGATAGATAAATGCAACTTTAATTTTTTTCATAGATTTTAAATTAATAATTAAAGCATAAATCTATCTGTGAATTACTACTCACAATCTTCATTAGTAATATTAAATAGATAACATTAAAAAATTACTTTAAAATTGAATAATGAATCCCCTCTTGTCAGTATTATTATTGTTAATTACAATGCTGGCAAATTATTGCAAGATTGCATAAAATCATTATACTGCTCTACTCATAAAAATCTTGAAGTTATTGTAGTAGATAATAATTCACATGACAATAGTCATAAAGAATGTAAAAATATTTTTCCACAAATTAAATTAATTGAAAATAAAAAAAATCTTGGTTATTGTGAGGGAAATAATGTAGGAATTAATATTGCAACTGGCAAATACATTGTAATTTTAAATCCTGATACTATAGTTTCTACTTCCTGGTTAAATGAATTATTATCAGCAGAATCAAAAATTGGTCCTGGTTTATTTCAACCAAAAATAATGGTGTTGAAAGATGAAAATAGAATTTCAAACAGAGGAAATATGCAGACAATTTTTGGATTTGGTTTTGCACAAGATCGAGGTTCATTAGAAAACCATAATGATGAAAAAATTAGAAAAATTAATTATGCTACAGGCACATGTTTATTTACATCTCGTGAAATATTAGATAAAATTGGAATATTTGATCCATTTTTATTTTTATATCATGATGATCTTGATTTGGGATGGAGAGCATCACAACTTGGTGTACAATCCTATTATGTTCCTAAATCTAAAATCTTTCATATTGAAAGCTATTCCTTGCAATGGTCTTCAAAGAAATTTTATTGGTTAGAAAGAAATCGAAAATATTGTCTTAAAACTCACTATTCTAAATCTACGTATAAAAAATTAGCGTTTAATCTTTTATTAGTAGATATACTGGTTTTCTTTTTTTATTTATCTAAAGGTTTTGTTGGTTCAAAGATTAAAGCTGATTTGGATATTAGACGAAATAAAAAATTTATTGAAGAAAAATATAATGAATTAGAAAAGAAAAAAATTATCTCTGATGAAAAATTAATTCATTTATTTGCCGAGGAAATTTATCTACCTGAAAATGTATTTGGGAATATAATTTATCGAACATATAACTCAATTCTTTCCTATTTGAGCAGAAGATCAAAAAAGTTTTTTCAATAATTTAATTATCTTTTAACATTATAACCAATCCAATTGCATATTGTTTTTCATGACTAATTGAACACATAAATTCATAACAATTTTTCTTATTATTCAATTTGACACTAGGCTTTGATTTTATATGATAGGTTTCAATATTTAGAAAATCGATATTTTTATCTAATGATTTTTTAACTGCTTCTTTAATAGCAAATTTTCCTGCAAAATGCTCTGCAGATGATTTAAATTTTAAACAATATTTAATTTCAGAATCAAGAAAAATTTTTTTGTAAAATTGTTTATTTCCTAAATATGGTTTATCCCTAAATTTTCTTATTTCAACAATATCTGTTCCTACTCCTATAATTTTAGACACGTATGATTCACAAATAAGATTTATTTATAATCTAACAAATTTTTCCTTATTGACTTCAAATAATTCTTCTAGTAAAATTAACGCCTTAAGAAAAAAGGCTTCTCCGATAAAAGAAATCATGAATTTTAGCGATCCTGAGTATATTGCAACATTTGGAATAAGCACTGAAGATTTAATTTCATTTGCAGGAGGTTGGAGTAATCATAACGCTCCTGATGAATTACAAAAAGCATATGAAACAATCATTACTAATCCCGAACTATTTCATAAATCTGGAAGTTATTCTACCAGCATTGGAGATCGAGATTTTAGAAATTCAGTATGTAAATTTGAAAATTATTTGTATGATATGAAAATAAATGAAAAACAAATTGCAGTTGGTTTAGGTTCAACACAACTGACAAATGATTTGTTTACTTTACTCTTAAATTCTGGGGATAAAGTTCTACTTTTAGATCCTTCATACTCTAATTATCCTGAGCAATTAGAAAATAACTTTTCAAATATTGATATTTTGCGTTTTTCAGTAATTGATGAAAAAAAATGGGAATTTATTGCAGATGAAAAAATTCAAGAATTTTCAAATTATATTTTAGAACATAAACCAAAAATTGTTCTATTAGTGTCACCAGACAATCCCACATCAAAAATACTCTCTCAAAATTTTATTGAAAAAACTTTAGATTCTGTAAAAAAAGTTGATGGGTATTTACTAATTGATTTTGCATACAAGGAATTAGTTTTTGATAAAAATATACCTGAGTATTTCTCATGGGGTCCCACAGAAAATTTTATTGCAATACGTACAAATTCAAAATGGTGCAGAAGTTTAGGACGAAGAATAGGTTGGGTTGAAGCTGAAGAATCAATTATTGAATCCTTAGAATTAATTCAAAGTTCAACAATTTTGTCACCAGATCAATTACACCAAATGGCATTTCAGAAATTTATAACTGAATCCATAGAAAAAGATACATTGAAAAATTATCTAGAACAAACTCAAAAATTATACAAAAATGTTTCCGACAAAACTATTTCTTTAATTAAAGAATATCTTAATTTTCCAATAATAAAACCAGATGGAGGTTTGTATATTTTTATGAAAATTAATTCTGATAGTGTTACTTTTGTTAAAGATATTTTAAAAAACACCGGTGTTTTTTTTATTCCTGGATGGGGATTTGGAAAAAGTGGAAATAATGCTGTTAGAATTTCTTTAGGCCCATTAGTTAATAATCCTGATCTTATAGAAAAAGGAATTATTAAAGTTGCAAAATATTTAGAAAAACAATAGTTACTATTTTAAATGCATTTTTTGTGAAAGTTTATTTATAATATTTTTATAAAAAAAATATGAGTAATTCTGAAAATGAAATTGATACTAAATTAAAGAGTCTTTTAATAAAAATTTTTGAAATTGATAATGTTGATCTAACTTTATCTATGGATGATATACCTGAATGGGATTCGTTTAAACATTTTGAATTAATTGTAAATCTTGAAAAAGAGTTTAAAATTAAATTGGCAGTTTCAGATACTACTGAAATTACATCCATACCAATCATAAAAAGTAAAATTCTCAAATATTTAGATGAAAAATAATCCAATTTTACATCAAAAATTAGCAGTTAGCTGTGATATTGAATATGAGAATGTTAAAGATCTTTTTTTAACTCAAACAAAAAAAAACCCTAATAAAATTTTCTTAATTACGCATGGTGAACAGAAAGAACAATTTACATATCTAGAATTTAGAAATATTGTTTTCAAAACAGTAAATTTCATGCTAAAAAATAATCTTAAAAAAAATGATGTTGTATCGTTAATATTTCATAATTCATCTGAATTTTTAATATTATATTTTGCTGGATTATTTTGTGGTCTAACTATTGTTCCTATTAATCCAGATATGTCATCAAGAGAAATTGAATATATAATTCAGAACAGTAATTCAAAAGTTATATTTTATAATCATACAATGGAATCTAAAATCAATTCTGTTCAAAAAAATTTAATCCAAAAAAATTTTTTAAAAATACATAAACTTGACGAATTAACATCTATATTTAATGATGAGATAAAATTTGATTTTGAAAATGTTGACTTGCTAGATGATGCGGTTATAATTTACACTTCTGGAACTACTGGAAATCCTAAGGGAGTTATTCTTTCCCATTTGAATTTATTATCCGATGCTATGAGTATTTCAAAATGGTTTCAATTTAATGAAAAAACAAGATGTCTTTGCATATTGCCTCTATTTCATAATAATGGTCAAATTACAACGTTATTGGCACCATTATCTTCTGGAGGTTCTACTGTAATTGTTAAAGGAAAAGTGAGTCTTTTTGCATTTTGGTTTTTAGTTAATGAATATGGAATAACATGGACTAGTGTGATGTCCTCAATTTTGTCTATTCTACTTAGTTTTTCTGAAGAGAGAAAAGATAATTCATTACTTGGTATACTTTGCGGTGGTCAAATTTTAACTCAATCTATACAAGAAAAATTTGAAAATAGATTTAATGTACCAATTTTTGAAGGATATGGTTTAACAGAAACAACATCGTTTTCTTGCATCAATGGGTATCCCTCTAACAAAAGAAAAATTGGCTCTATTGGAAAACCATTGTTATCTAATGAAATGATTATTCTAAACGAAAATGGCAAACAATCGCCAGATGATCAAGAAGGTGAAATTTGTATTCGTGGATATAATGTTGCAATTGGCTACTTAGGAAATAAATTAATGAATAATGCATTTAGAGATGGCTGGTTCCACAGTGGTGATTATGGACGACGAGATAAAGATGGTAATTATTATTTTCATGGAAGACAAGATTCCTTAATAATTAAAGGAGGTGAAAACATCTATCCTAGAGAAATTGAAAATATTTTATTTAAACATTCTTTAATTGATGAATGTGCTGTAATTGGAATACCTGATAAATTATTAGGTGAAAATATTTGTGCTTTCATTAAAGTTCAATCAGGCGTAAAAATCACTGAAAAAGACGTAAAAATTTTTTGTAGAGATAAACTAGCCAATTTTAAGCAACCCAAAAAGATTATTATAATAAATGAATTAAAAGATTTAACTGAAATCCCAAAAGGTCCTACAAAAAAAATTTTATACCGAAAATTAAAAGATTATTTTAAAAATTCTTACTAATCATTACGTACAAGTACCTTTCCAATACCTTTTACAAGAATTTTTCCATTATTATTATTAATTTGAGATTTTAATGTAATTATTTTTGTTGCATCACTTTTATCGGTAACCTCACTTTTGACAGTAACAATATCATCTATAAAACAAGGATTTAGAAATTGTAAACTCTGTGAAAAATATAATGCATGTTTTCCTGGCAAATACATTCCATCTATCCTAGAAAAAAATGATGCTAAAAGCATACCATGTACAACTCGTTTTTTAAAACTAGTTGTAGATGCATATTCGTTATCCATATGTATTGGACTATGGTCGCCTGAAATTCTTGCAAATTCATTAACTAGTGATTCAGTTATTTCAACAGAAAATTCTTTTTTTAACCCAATCTCAATTTCATCATATGTATATTCAAAGCATTTATGACTCATGCTATAGACTTTTTTTGTCTATAAATTATGCTTTTCCTTATATTAGTAATGTCTAATATTATGAAAAATATTATGAAGAATATTATGTAAAACTATACTATTTTTTTATCAGAAAGGTTTAGATTCAAAAAATTTACGGGTTGATAAGCACTATGAAAAATGAAGATAATATTTTTAAAATTAATGAAAATGAATTAATGAAGCATCATAATCTTACTGGTTTTTTTGGTAAAATTAGATTAAGATTAATTTTTTTACGTTCATGGATACATCACTCTATTGCATATTCATCACCTCATCCTGGAATTTCTATTTTCTTTCAAAGATTAAGAGGTGTAAAAATTGGTAAATCTTGTCATATTTCTCCATATGTATTATTTGATCTAATTTATCCTGAACTAATAACAATTGAAGATGATGTTGGAATTGGTAGTAATACTATGATTTTTGCTCACATTAATCCTACTGCCAATCTCTTTTTAAAAAATAATAATTACCCTAGAAAAGTTGAATCGGTAAAAATAAAATCTGGCGCTTGGATTAATCCTGGATGTATTATTTGCCCAGGAACTGTTATTGGAAAAAATTCAATTTTATCTGTTGGCACAGTGGTTTCTGGAGAAATTCCTGATAATTGTGTAGTTGCAGGTAATCCCGGTCGTGTTATAAAAAAAATATGATACAATTTCTTAATCACAATTTTATACTATGTTGAATATTTTTTTTATATAAATTGAATTTATTGGGAATTGATTTTGAGGATTGGTATCATCCACAGCTAATTCAAAAATATAATACTAAAAAAAATTGTGAACCCAAGATCATTAATGGTATTGATAAAATCATTGATTTACTACGAATTAATGAAACTTCTGCAACATTTTTCATGGTTGGAGAATTACTTGAAATTGAACCAACTCTTCTTGATAAAATTTTAGAGAATGGACATGAAATTGCTTTTCATACAATGCATCATACAAAAATCGACGATAAAAATTTTCAAAAAAATTTTTCTGAAGAATTACAACATTTTTCAAAATTAACTAATCATAAATCAAAAGGATTTCGTGCACCAACATTTTCCTTAAATAAAAATAGTTCATGGATAATAGATTTTTTAGCAGACAATAACTACCAATATGACAGTAGTGTAGTTCCTGCAAAAAGTCAGTTATATGGGCTACCTAATGCTGAGATAAAACCGTATAGAACTTCAACCAATTGCTTTGAAAAAAATTCTCCTAATGGTAAATTAATCGAATTTCCATTATTGGTAACCAAATTCTTTGGGAAAGTTATTCCTGCAGGTGGTGGCTTCTACCTGAGATTTCTTCCATTAAATATCATAAAAAATGCAATAAAAAATTATGAAAAACAAAACATACCTGCTACATTTTATATACATTCTTGGGAATTAACACCTGAATTTATGCCAAAAATAAAATTACCGTTTAAAGATAGTTTCATCACGTATCATAATTTAGATTCAGCTTTTAAAAAAATGGATAATTTATTAAAGAAATTTGAATTTACATCTTTTGAAAAATTTTTATCTAAAAACATAATTTAATATTATATGCTAAAGTGATCTAATGTTTTTTTAATTCCTTCTTCAAAAGAAAATTTCTGTTTCCAGCCTAATTTACGTAATTTTGAATTGTCCACAACAAAATTTCCTACATCCACTTTTTTTGTATATTTTGGTGATTTCACAAATTTTACTTTACATTTTGTATATTTTTTTAATAGCATTGCAAATTTTTTAAACCAAATTTTTTGACCTGAAGAAATCCAATAGAGTTCCCCAGATTTACCTTTTCTAATAATTAGATTTATTGCTGTTATGACATCATCTATGTATATAAAATCTCTAAAAAATTCACCTTGATTAAAAATTGAAATTTCATGATTTTTGTAAGCATTATGAATCAAAAAATTCACAGCGTTTTTATTTGGAATTGTTTGTTCACGAGGTCCAAATGAATTAGTTAATCGAAAAATATTTGTTTTTATTCCAAAAACTTCATGATAAATTTTGCAATATGTTTCACTTGTTAATCTATTAGCGCCATAAATTGTTGTGGGGTTAGATTCAGTTTTTTCATTGACTGGAAGTTTTGAAGGTTTTCCTATAACAATAAATGTACTTCCCAAAATAAATTTAGTTTTTAATTTTAATTTTCTTATAATTTCAAGTAACAATATAGTAGATTTAGTATTAGAATCTAAATCTTCAATTGGATTTTCAAATGATTTTGAGTGTGATGTATTTCCTGCAAGATGAATCACTACATCTGGTTTATATTTTTTCATAATTTTGAAAACTGGTAAATAATTTGTTACATCAATTTTTTTAATTTTAATTTTTTTAGAAGAATTTTTAACATTATTTTTTTTTGAAAAACTTTTTGTTAGTATAATTACCTCATGATTTTTCTTTATTAGAGAATCAGTTAGGTGACTTCCGATAAAGCCTAATCCACCTGTAATCAAAAACTTCATAAAAAATTGGATGATTAGTAAGTTAAAAATGAATTTACTTTGTTCTACGGAATTATATTTACCAAATTATGATGATTTGGTGTATGAATTCCAATTTATTTGCAAAAATGAATTTATTACTTTCTTCCCGAAAAATCTTCAAAAATTGGTATCTATATCCTATAGTATATTTCAAATTAACTAAAAATAAACATGTAATTTTTGAAACTAAATCTGGTCAAAAAATCAAAATCCGTGTGAATTCAACTGACTTGATGGCCTTAACACACGTTTGGCTAATTCAAGAATACCACAATGATGGTTTTAACATTGAAACTAATGATATTATAATTGATGTAGGTGCTCATATTGGGTTATTTGCATTATATGCATCACAATTTTGTAAAAATGGAAAAATAATTTGTTATGAACCCATTAAAGAAAATTATAATCTATTACTTGAAAACATAAAACAAAACAAAATTTCTAATATCATTCCATATAATTCTGCGGTATCAAGCAAATCTTCTACAGTTAAAATTTATCTAAATGAAGATGAATCTGGTCATAGTATGTTTCTTGTAAACAAAAATTTTGTTACGGTAAATTCAATATCATTATCTGACATATTCCAAGAAAATAATATTGGTACTTGTGATTTTCTCAAATTAGATTGTGAAGGTGCAGAATATGAAATAATTGATTCATTAAGAGAAGATTTCTTTCAAAAAATTAAAAAAACTATTATTGAATATCATCGTGCAGATACTAATCCGGAGTTATTAGAAAATCTAACTCAACAATTAGAATCTCACAACTTCAAAATAAAAATTAAAAAACTTTTTTCAGATATTGGATTTCTTTTTGCAAAATCTAGTTAGCTATTTCTTCAGAATTCCTAGAGAATTTTTTTCATTTTCATTTTTTAAAATATTCGGAATAATTTTTTTTGTTAAATAAAAATCAATAAATGCATTATTATCTGAAATATCATCTGATAATAGGAATCCATTTTTTTTAATACAAGGCCACATTAAATTAAATTCAAAATACATATTTTTGTAAGTATGAAGACTGTCATGTAAAAATATATCAATATTTTTCATTGATGATGAAATTTCTTTTAATTTCTCTGAACTTTTTCCTATAATTAATTTCCAATTTTCTTTTAACTCGTTAGGAATTGCGGCTCCAATCATTTTTTTTGTTTCCCATGGTCTAAATGTATTATCGATAGAATATAGTGTACCTTTTCCATTTTTCTTTAGTGCGTGAAGAATGTATGATGAGCTAATTCCATATGCAACACCTGTTTCAACTACAATTAACGGTTGAATTATTCGGCATAATCCATAAAGTAATAATCTTGAATCTTCTTGGATTGAGTAGTCTGTGGGATATGGCTTTTTTTGAGATGGAAATTCTTCTTCTTTTAAGGAATCTAGAAATTTTTTTAGTTTAATTTCCAAATCTGATATTTCATTTCTAAGTGATGATTTAGTGATTTTAGAATCTGGAAAAAACACATCAAGAACTTCATCTAATAATTTCCCCTTAACTGTATGATCTTTCAAAACTTCTTTTGAATCAGTTTGAGTATCTTGAGCAATTTTAATCATATCTGCCCCACTTTTTGGATTTTTTAATGAAAATTTTAGTAATGAAAAATATTTTGAAATTTTATTCATGTGTATTTTCTATAATTTTAGTTTATTAGAATTATTATGCATCTATACTTGTTATTAATACTCAATTTGCTTTTGAATTAATTTTTCATTAATTTTAATTTCTTCTAAAATTTTTAGGATTTTTGAGCATGAATCACCTTTTCCATATATGAAATGATTTTTAATTTTTCCCTTATTTGATTTTAAAATTTTATTAATTGTTTTTTCAATAATCTGACTTGTTGGATTTTCTATATGATGAACATTTGAATCTGATTCTCTATCTTTTTGTCTAATTCCAATATTAATTACATGCGTATTCACATATGCAGCCTCAACAATTCCACTACTAGAATTACCAATTAAAACACCTGCATATTTTAAAAATCCTAAATAATCTTCTCTTCTAATGTTTTTAAATAAATAAAATTTAGAATATTTTTTAGAAAGTAATTCTAAAGTTTGAAAAATTTTATTATTTCCGGCATCTGAATTTGGAGCAATTGCAAAAATTGTTTGTTTTGTTTTTAATACCCCTTCAGTTAATACTGAAATTTGATTTTTACTTTTTTCTGGTTCTGTTGTTATTGGATGCTGTATAAGTAATATATCATTGCCAGTAAATTTGATTTTATATTTTTTTTCTAAATTATTTTTTGAAATTATTTGTTTTTTGTAAATCATATCTATAGATGGTGAGCCTACATTAAACACAAATTTTGGTGATTCACCCATTCTGATAATTCTTTGTTTACTTTTTTTAGTAGTTGGAAAATGTATATTTGAAATTTTTGTTATGGCATGACGTATGGATTCATCTAATCCTGCTTTAGTTTTATCTCCACCTGAAATATGGACATTTGGTATATTCATATGAAATGCTGCTAATGCAGATGCTAATGCCTCATCTCTATCTCCAAGAATTACATTTAGATCCGGCTTAAATTTCTTTAATGCATTAGAAAATTCTATTATTCCTATTCCTAATCCTTTTACCATATCATAATTTGTATCGCCTTTAGGAATCATATCAATTTTTTTAGAAATTTTAAATCCATCTTTTTTAATCTCTGATATAGTATTTCCATATTTTTTTGATAAGTGCATTCCACAAACTATCAAAACAAGCTCAACTTTTTTGCTATTGTTTATCTTATGTAGCAATGGTTTTAGAATTCCATACTCTGCTCTAGTTCCAGTTGTTACAACAATTTTTCTATTATTTTTCAATCCAAATTTTCTCCGATAGTAGAGTTATCAAACATTTTGGTTAATTCAATTTCTTTTGATTCATCAAACGCTAATTCCTCATTTTTTTCACCAATGCTGATTTTTTTGATTATTAGATTCCCCTTTCCCGTACTAATTTTCATACCTACTTCTCCAACTGATATAATTTTTCCAAATCCCTCAACATCACTTTCCTCAGTTTCAGCTTTCCAAATCTTAATTTTTTTATTTTTAAACATTGTATATGCTCCAGGATAGGGATGTGTTGTTGCTCTGATTAATTTATGGATATCTTTATTTGATTTGGACCAATCAATTCTCCCATCTTCTGGTGTTCGTTTTGGCCATTCTTCAATAAAATCTAACTCATTTTGTTTTTTTCTTATAATGACACCTTTCTGAATTTGTGCTAAATTTTCTTTTAGCATTATTTTTCCTATCTCTGTAATTTTTTGCATTAAACTTGTTGCATCATCATTTTTTGAAATTAAAAATTCTTTTTGATCTAAAATGTCTCCATTGTCAATTCCTTCCTCAATCCAAAAAAATGTTAAACCACTTTTTTTTAATTCTTTGATAATTGTCCATGGTATTGGAGCACGACCCCTATATTTTGGTAATATTGTTGGATGTGAACCAAAAATTCCAATTTTTGGAATTTTGATTAAATCTATTTTTAATAATTGTGACCATCCTAAAACCAAAATTAAATCTGGCTCTATTTTTTTAATAATGGTGACATTTTCTAAATCATTAATATTCCCTGCAATTTCATATCGTGGAATATTGTATTCTTTACTTAGTAAACCAAAATCTCCAAAATCACTATATTTTTTTTTTTTAATTTCATCATATGTAAAAAATGCAGAAATTTTATAATTTGACTCAAGAATTGTTTTTGCCCATTCTACTCCTGCAGTAACTCCTGAAACAAAAACTATCTTCAAATTTTCACACTGCCTCATAAGTAACAAATTTTATTTTCAAGTATAAGGATTATTAATGAATCATAATGTTGTTAAACATGAGAATTCTTGTTCTATCTGCACATCCAGATGATGAAACGTTCGGTATGGGTGGAACGATAAAAAAATATTCTGACCAAGGTGCTGAAATTGATATTTTTGTTATCAGTGATGGTGCATCTGCACAATATTCTGATAAAAAAATGATTGATGTTAGAAGAGAATCTTGTATAAATGCAGGTAAAATACTTGGCGTCAAGAATTTTGATTTCCTAGATTTTCCAGATGGAAAATTAGATAGTATATCGACTATAGAAATTACACAAAAAATTGAAGAAAAAATTTCTAGTATTAAACCGGAAATAATTTTCACCACACCAAATAATGATGGTCACCAAGATCACAAAAAAGTTAATGAATGTACATTGATAGCAGCTAGACCAAAAACCATTCATGTAAAACAAATTATTCAATATGAATTATTTAGTACCAACAGAACCTCTTTTTCTCCTAACCTTTTTGTTGATATTTCAAAAGAATTTCAAACTAAACTAGATTCAATTAAACAATATGATTCCGAGATAGAAGATTATCCTCATGTTCGTTCTATTAAAGCAGTAGAAACTCTAGCGAATATGAGAGGCGTTGAATCTGGATTTGAAAAGGCTGAAGCATTTAAGATTATTCGCTCCTACATGGTATGACCTTGAAAGACTCTAAGATTATCTGTCTTATTCCTGCTCGATACGGCTCAAAAGGTGTTGTTAATAAAAATATAAAAATGATAAAAGGAAAACCTTTGATTGCACATGCAATAGAAAAAGCAAAAAAATCAAATATTTTTTCCAAAATTATTGTGTCTACTGATCACAAAAAAATACAAAAAATTTCAGAAAAATTTGGTGCTGAAGTACCATTCATAAGACCAAAGAAATTTGCTAATGACAATTCCAGTATGAATGATGTAGTATTACATACAATAAAAACTCTGGAAAAATTAAATTACTCCTTTCAACAAATTTTTCTTTATGATGTAACTACATTTTTCCTTGAACCAAATGATATAGTTGGAATGAAAAAACTATTCGATAAATCTGACGTTCACACAGTCATTCTATCATATAAAACACATCTTAATCCATACTTTAATCAAATGGAACTAAACAATAATGGATTTTTAAAAATTTCTAAAAAAATAAAAAAAGATTTCTTTTCACGTAATTCTACACCAACTGTATTCCAATTGGCTGGATGCTTTTTAATTGATAAAAAAAGTTTCTTGAAATATGGTAAACTACACATGTCTAAAGAAATACCATATGTTGTTACACAGAAAAAAGGTTTAATGATTGATACAAATTTTGAATACGAAATCGCATCTAAATTATAGAATATAATTTACCAAGCAGTCCATCCGCCATCTACTATTAGATTTGAACCAGTCATATATGATGATGCATCTGACATTAGAAACAATATGGCTCCATTATATTCTGTTTTTTTGGCCATTCTACCTAAAATTGTTTTATCTGAATAACTTTTTATGAAACTTGCTTTTTGGTATGTTTCATCCTTCACTCCACCTGGGGATAATGTATTTACACGTATATTTTTTCTATGCCAATATGCAGCTAAATATCTAGTCAAATTTATGATTGCACCTTTTGTTGCGGCATAAGAGGATGGTGAATTAATTTTTGAATTTCCATAAATTCTTTGGTCTGCCCCAACTAAACCATATGTTGATGCAATATTTACAATAACGCCTTTTTTATTTTTCAACATTTCCCTACCAAAAATCTGTGAACATAAAAATACAGAAGTTAAATTCACATCCATTGATTTTTTCCAAATATCTAATGGAAAATCTTCAAAATCTGAGGAAAATTTTTCAATTTTTTCTACTTTAGAAGCTTTTGCAGTGAATGCCACGTTATTAATTAAACCATAAATGTGGTCATAATTTTTCAACACATCATCTTTCAAATTAAGAATTTCATCTTTTGAAGTTACATCTATATTGTAAGATTTAGGTTTTGTATGATATTTTGATTTAATATTTTCCATAAGTTTTTGGTTTCTTTTTTTATCTAAATCTACTAGTATAACATTTGCACCTGCTTTACTTAATGTTAGTGCATATTGAGAACCTAACAACCCTGCTGAACCAGTAATAACTATATTTCGATTTTTTAAATCAAACATTTTTAAAATTTTATTTTCTTTCAACTTATTTTCACCATATTATTACTTTCTGAAGATTTTCTTGCACAAAGCGATATTTTTAGTGTATCTATGCCTTGTCTTATATCATTTATTGATTTTTTATTTTTCATTACACATTTTTTAAAATGCCTTATTTCATCAATGTACATTTTGTTTATATCAAAATTATTTAACTTTAGTATAGTTTTTAGTTTTTTTGCATCTGATTGAAAAATTTTCACCATATTCTCTTCATTATTCCAAAAAATAGTACCCTTTGTTCCGATAATTTTACATGTTCTTGTCTTTGGTCTTTGATAATAATCTAAATGAATTTCACCAATAACGTTATTTCCAAATTTTAAGAACATCGATGCATGATCATCAGAAGTGATCTTTAAGTTACTATATTTTCCTGATTTTGCAAATACTTCTGTCACTTGTCCGAAGAACCAATAGAGATAATCAATTTCATGAATAGATGTAAACATGATATCTCCACCATTTTCTTTTTTTGCTGCATAACTCTTTCTATAATCTTCATTAGGATGCCAATCTGGTAAATAGCTACCATGTTCTGCTTGAAATGAAATTATTTTCCCAATTTCTTTCTGAGAAAGCATTTTCTTAATTTTAATTAAACAAGGATTAAATCTTAAATTACACCCAATTTGTGTTATAATTTTTTTACTAGAACTAATTTCTTCTAGCTTTTTTACTCCTTGAAATGAATGCGATAATGGTTTTTCAATAAAAATATGGCAACCTATACTTGCAAATTTTATTGCAGTTTTAAGATGTTTATCTGTCTCATTTGTGATTATTGCAATATCTGGTTTTTGTTTTAAGCATTCATTAATTGTTTTACAATGTTCAATATTTTTTGGTATATCCTTTCTTTTTGAACAAATTATTATATCATCCTCATGATTTTTTAAAATATTTTCAAAATGCCTTTTTCCTATTGAACCATATCCTACTATTGCTATTTTCAATTGTTTTTTTTATGAATGAGTGGTTTTAATTCTTGCTAGGGATAGATAATTTCGAATTTAATTTTCACACATATATAATCACAAATAATTATTGATTCATGAAAATTCTAGTTACTGGAGGAGCTGGTTATTTAGGCTCAATATTATGTCAAAAACTTCTTGATAAGGGGTATGATGTGAGAATGATTGATACTTTTTGGTATGGTAAAAAACCCATTGAGCCTCTATTAAAAAATGAAAATTTTGAAATCATAGAAGGTGATATAAGAAATTTAGTTGTAACAGTAAAAGCAATGAAAAACATTGATGCTGTTATTCATTTAGCTTCTCTTGTAGGTATGCCTGCATCTAGTATAGAACCTAAGAGTAGTGAAGAAATAAATTATTTAGCAACAAAAAATATTGCGGAACTATGTCAATTACATAATATTAACACATACATTTTTGCAAGTACATGTTCTGTTTATGGTAGTCAACCAAATACCATTATTACAGAAAAATCTCCTTGTGATCCTTTTGATTTTTATGCTAAACAAAAATATTTGTCTGAAAGAGCAACTGGCTGGTTAAATCGAGCACCGACAATTCTACGTTTTGGCACATTATTTGGTCTTTCACCTAGGATGAGATTTGATTTAGTAATCAATTTGTTTATTGCGCAAGCAATCAAAGAAGGAAAAATTACAGTTAATGGTGGTGATCAATTTAGACCATTTTTACATGTAAATGATGCAGCTGATTCACTTATTTTCAGCATGGAAAAAAATCTCACTGGAACTTATAATATTGTTTCAGAAAATATGACAATCATGCAGGCTGCTGAAAAAATAAAAAAATTAACGTCATGTGAAATTTCTATTAATAATGAAGAGTTAGATAAAAGGAATTACAATGTATCTGGAGAAAAAATTAATCAAATTGGATTTAATCCTACAAAAAATATTGATTTTGCGTATGATGAAATTAAAAATGCATTAGGTAATGGGAGTATTTCTAATTTTTCTGATGACAAATATAGTAATTATAAACTGCTATTCGGATCTAAACAATTACAAGAAAAAGTATTCATTCAAGGAATTCCAGGTTCATTAGACGTTCCATAATTATATTATTTTTTCAAAAAATTCATCGATTGAATTAATTAGATATTCTTTTTCCTCTTGTGTCATATTAGGAAATAGCGGTAAAGTTAAGACTAGATTTGAAATATCTTCTGTATTTGGTAATGAGTAATTGTTACCTAGTTTATTTTGATAAAATTTTGTTAAATGTATTGGAGAAAAATAGACTTTACAGAATATTTTTTTCCCTAACAAAAATTTATGAAGATTATCTCTTGTAGTCTTATCATTTAGTGTAATTGTATACATTTGGAAAATATTTTGATATTCATTATTTGAAAATGGTGGTTTAATCTCCTTATGTTTTGAAATTCTATTGGTGATATAATTGGCATGTTCCTGACGCATTTTTATCAATTTATCTAATTTTTGTAATTGGGAAATTCCTAATGCTGCAGTAATGGATGACATTCTCCAATTGAATCCCACATCAACGTACTGCGAAACTTCTGGATTATTGAAATAGTTAGAATTATCTTGTCGTCCATGAGAACGAATTAAATTAATTTTATCATAAACATCTTTTGAATTTGTTGCAACTGCTCCACCTTCTCCAGTAGTTATTACTTTATTTCCACAAAAACTAAAGATTGTTGCATTAGAAATTGTTCCAGTTTTTTTATTATTCACTGATGAACCTAAAGATTCTGCACCATCTTCTAACAAAATTAAATTCTTTTCATCAGCAATTTGTTTAATTTCATTTATTTTACATGAAACTCCTCCAAAATCCATAGGCATAATCATTTTTGTTTTTGGAGAAATTTTTTTCTTAATGTCTAATGGATCTAAACCATAATTTTGTTTTTCAATATCTGCAAAAATTGGTTTAGCATTTACAAATAAAACTGAATTTGCAGTTGAAATAAATGAAAATGATGGAACAATAACTTCATCATTAGCTTTGATATTATATGATAACAAAGTTGCATGTAAAGCTGAAGTACCCGAGTTCATTGCAACGCAATAATCTACACCAAGATAATTTTTTAAACCATTTTCAAATTCTTCAATTTCAGGTCCAATGGCCCAATAAGTTCCTCTCCTGATAATTTTTGTTACAAGATTAACATCTTCATCATCTGAATAAATTTTGTATAAGGGCAAAATCCAATCTGACATTATAACTTATCTTGTTAATTAGTTCTAAAAAACCTATTTCGTACAAATGTGTAAATTCATTTTTAAACCATAAATTTTTCAAAAATACATGAAAGCTAATTGTTTTACGTTATCAATAAATTTCTATGAATATACTATTACAAATTATATCTTACTGGACATAAATTGATTTTAAATTGCCAAAAACTCTCATTTTCATTGATCAACCAAACGAAGTCGAATTAATAGATAAAAATATTTTAAATTCACAAGAAACTACAATTTACTCATTTGATATTAGAACTCACTATTTTTTAGACGAAAAAAAAATTTCACATATAATTGGTGAAAGAGTATTACAGCAAAAAGATTTATTTCAAATATTTGATACTGCCGTATCTTTATGGGATTGGTTCAAAAAAAGAAAAGAATTTTCTGATAGAAAAATTTATGGAATTAATCCATTTGGTATGTTAGATACTGCAGAGTTTCATAATCTTTTGATAAAAGAAATTTATCTTTTACTTACCATGAAAAGAATTTTAGAAGATATAGAACCAAATCAAATTTTTGTAAATGAACATTTTGGTAAAGTGTTACAACAAAAATGCATAGAAAAAGATATTGAAATTAATTTAATAAATGGAACAAAACACGAATTCACAATTTCATGGGAAAGTTTTCCTGTTGAATTAAAACTAGGCAATTTTTCATTTTCATTACCATTATCACGCTCATTAATTCTTAAAACAAAAAACACTATTGATAAATTTCAAGATAAATTCCAAAAATTTTCTTTAAATAAAAATTCCAAGAAAAAAATTATACTTTTTCTTGAAATTAATCCTAAAACATACTCTCAAGTATTTGAACAATTATCCACCAATGAAAAACAAATTGTTATTTTGAATAGAAGAAAACCAATTCTTGATATTGATTCTTTCAAAATTCTTTCAAAAAATAATATAAAATTAATTCATCCAAGTAGTTTTTTATCAAATGACGATAAAAAAAATATTAAAAAGATTGAAAAACAATTTTTAGAGATAATTACTGATACATGGAAAAACAATAAAAAAATATTTGATGAAATCTTTTCAATTGAAGAAATATCTTTTTGGGGGTTAATTGATAAAATTTTATTTGAATTATATCAAAAAAGAGCTTATGAATATTCTCAATTAATTATTTTAGCAAAAAATATTCATGAAACATTAGATATTCAATGTATTATTCATCATAATTATTTGGGTGAAACTGAAAAAGCTATTTTGGATTTTGAATCTAAAAAAATTAATGCTATTATGCTACAGCATGCATATGCAAATTATACTTCTGATGATATGAGATATGACGTATTTGATACATCTGTCTTTAAAGATAAAATAGCATTATGGGGCAAAAGACAAGCGTCAAATCTTCTAATGCATAAAAAAATCCCTCATGAAAAAATAATTTTATCTGGTAGCCCAAGACATGATATTTTTTTCAAAGAAACCAGTATGAAACAATCTAAAAATAAATCAGTTCTTATCACAACTCAAAATTTTGAATGGACAAATGCACAATTAAACACAGATGTATTTTTAAATATTGAAATTTTATTCAAAAAAATTTTCCACATAATTGATAATTTACCCGAAAAAATTGATTTGATGATAAAAATTCACCCTGCTAAAGATCCTTATAACGAATTTTTAAAAGAACGTATAAAAAAAATAAATCCAAATATACAAATTCTTCAATCTGAACCTAGCAGGTCGCTCATTGCTAATTGTGATGTTTTAGTTAATATTCATTCTGAATTAATTCCATCTACAACAATGTTGGAAGGCTTAATCTTGAAAAAACCTGTTTTGAATATTACTTTAATTAAAGATAAAATATTTGATTATGATGAAACTAATGCAGTTTATAGCGTATATCATGACGAATTAGATAAAAATCATTTTGAAAAAATTTTATTTGATTCAAAATTTCAAATTAATTTAAAAACAAATGGTGAAAAATACATAAATTCATTTTTGGAAGCCCCAGGTAATGCATCTTCTAATTTTGTAAGAATAATTAATGAAACTTGTTCCTAGTAGTGATCTCATGAAATTAAAAATAAATTTTCCAAAAGGCTTGTTTCTAGTTGGTTTTACTGATACCTTGGGTAATGGATTTTCTGCAGCCTTCTGGTTTCTTATAGCAGGATTTCTTTTACCTGAAGAATATGGACAAATTTCATATGTTATAGGAATCGCTTCTCTAATTTCTATGGCTACATTATTTGGAACTCAAAATACACTTGTTGTTTACAATGCAAAGAATATCAAACTAAATTCAACATTCAATACAATTTCCATGCTAGGTGGTTTATTAGCACTTGTTGTAGTAGGCATTTTTCAAAATAGATTAGATGTTGGATTTCTCATTCTTGGATACATACTAAGCATTCTTGGTTCAGGTTACATTTTAGGTAAGAAAAATTATAAGGATTATACAAAATTAGTTCTCTCACAAAAAATTTTAACGTTTGTTTTAGGAATTGGATTTTACTTTGCATTTGGTCCTGAAAGTATAATTATTGCCTTGGCTTTGACTTATGTTGGATATTCCTATATTGTTTATAGAGGATTTCGTGATTCTACATTTAATTTATCATTATTAAAAGAAAAACTTGGTTTTGTTATTAACAATTATGCCATAAGTGTTAGTACTGCACTTGATGGACAAATTGATAAATTAATTATCGCGCCAATTTTGGGATTTGTACTTTTAGGCAATTATAGTTTAGCGCTACAAGTTGTGACAATCTTATTTGTTATACCCGGAATAGTTTTCAAATATACTTTATCACATGATGCTACAGGAAATAGAAATAAAAAATTAAAGATGTATACAATACTAATTGGGGTGGTAACGTGCATTCTAACAATCATTCTTGCTCCACTTGTAATACCTTCATTATTTCCAAAATATGACGATTTAGTTCCTGCAATACAAATAATGAGTATTGATGTCATTCCTGCTACAATCGCCATATTCTATGTGTCAAAATTACTAGGTATGGAAAAAAGTAAGTATATCTTAATTGGTAAATTAAGTAAAATTTCTACATTTGTAATAGGTTTTGTAATTCTTGGTTTAACCTATGGTATAATTGGTCTTGCTATTTCTTTTGTATTGGCACAAACAGTAGAAGTTTTAATTTATCTTAGTTTAAGAAAAAAAATACCTGATTAAAATTTTATTTACTTTATCCTTCTCCAACTTTGAATTTTCTGTGCCACACACCATGATCATCTTGTTCAAACAGATCAGTATTATACCATTTATCTAATATTCTATAGAATTCATCAATAGACATACGAGTGAAGTCACAGAATTTTTCTACTACTCCTTGGTCTAATTTACCATCATGCTCTTCGACAAAAGGAATCATCTCCTCTCGCGTTTTCAAACCATACCTGATCATTTTTGAAGCAAAATCTGTAGCCATAGCATGTCCATATTTTTGGAATTTTAATGAAGGATTTAGTAAATAACTTAAAGAATCTATTTGATCAAAATTTTCCAAATTATTCTCTCTCTCATATTCGTGACCCAAATGTTTGAATCCCCATCTTTTTGCAACTTCAAAATTATGAATTGAATTCCATGGGACAAAATAACTTAAGTAAATTGGTTCCAGTTTACATTTTTTCATTTCATTTTCATCAGGATATTTAATAGAATGCAAATCTCTTTCAGTAATTTCTCCATCATTGAACCATTGATCCCATATTGGTTTTACAACATCATTTTTTGATTGGTTAATTGCAGATGGAGTTTCTTCCGAAAATTCTCCACCATATGTATAATTCACATCTTCGCCATAGAAAATTAATTTTATTCCAAGTTTCATTGCCATGTTAATTGGAAATGAATAAAGACCACTATCCAAATACCATCCAGGAGAACCTATCTCTTCAAATGCCTTCCTCATCATTTTTCTAGCAATTTTCCTATTAGGATGAGATACAATCATGTCGCAACCAAAAGCTTCAGAAATATTTTCCAAATTCTTTTTCCCTATTTCTGTCCATTCTATATTACCTGAGCTCACAAGTAACGGGTTCATTCCTAATTTTTCTTTAATAAGATATGTTTGAAAATGTGAATCTTTTCCACCTGAAACAGCTATGATGCAATCATAATCATTACCGTTCTTACCTCTATATTTCTCACATAATTTTTCCAATTCATTCCAGCGTTTCTTCCAATCGGTTGTTTTTTGTCTATCATAAGAAAGACAACCTTGACAAACACCATCTGAAAATTTTATATTCGGTCTTGTATCTGGCATTAAGCATCTTGTACAATATTTCATAACGATTTTGAAAAAAATTACTTATTTAGTATTACTAATGATCTTTATCTTCATAATTCTTTTTCTAATAAGCGTATTTCTTTAACAAGTTTTGCTACTTCATTATAATCAAAACTAACATTATTGTCTATGAAATCTTTTGTTTTATCCAATGTTGTATGAATTTCAATAATTTTTGCACCATTTCTGACTGCTTCTATGGGGGCTTGTATATCGGGGCAATGATTCGAGTACCCATCAAAAAACTTCATTTTCTCAAAATCTATTTCATCATAATTACAAGGATATTTTGGTATGCAGTATAGCCATTGTATATTATTGATTTTTGATTTAATTGGAATTTTTTCTGAGCTTGCAATTATAGGTTTTTTTGTTTCTAGAATCTGGCCAATTAATTCTGTTGTTTTACCTTCTACCAATTCTCTTGCATCAATTTCCCTTATTTTAATTCGTTTTAGATATGGTTCTAAAAACACCACTGCTTCTGTATACATTGGTGTACAGAACCATTCAATATTGTTTGTTCTAGCCAGTTCATCAATTTTTTTAATATTATCTGCTGTCACTGATGATTTTAGCAATCTTTCAGTTTCAGGATGATTGTTACACGTAACTCTCTGAAATGCTTGTAATTTTATTGCATCACAACCTGCTTTACTTGATTTATTTATCATTTCAGCTAACAATTCAAAGTTTCCATCCCAGTTAATTCCAATTTCAGATACTATTTCAACCAAAGTAGTCATTGAAATTTTTATATTTGGACATATAATTTGTTAGTATTTTTAATTCTTAAATGTTATAAATCATAAATGATTTTAAAAAATGAATCATCTTTGAAAATTATAATTATTGGTGCAGGAGGATTTGGTAAAGAAGTACTATCAACAATTTTAGAATGTAATAAAATTAAAGAACAGTTTGACATTTTGGGATTCGTAGATGATGATCAATCATTAAAAGATTCATCTGTAAATAATTTTCCTGTATTGGGAAATTTAAATTGGCTGTTAAAATCCGATTTGTTTCCATTAGGATGTTATGTAGCTATAGGCGATCCAAAAATTAGAAAAGAAATTATTACAACATTAAAATCACATGATATTGATTTTCCAAAAATCATTCATCCATCAGTTTCAATTTCTGAATATTCATCTATTGATGAAGGTACAATAATTCAGAGAGGCTCAGTAATTTCTACAAATATAAAAATTGGTAAGTTTGCATATGTGAATTTTAATTCTACGATTGGTCATGATTGCATTTTGGATGATTTTGTTACTATATCTCCTGGTTGTAATGTTAGTGGTGAAAATTTTCTTGAAGAAGGTGTTTTTTTTGGGAGTGGTGTAGTTACTAGTGATAAATTAAAAATTGGAAAGTGGTCACATATTGGAGCAGGAAGTATAGTTACCCAAAACATCCCAAAAAACAGTTTACATTTTGCGGCTTCAGGAAAATTAAAAACGCTCTAACAAAATATATCATGAAGAATTATTCCATATTCCATCTAAATTATACACAAGATTTATTGTTGAAATTAAAATTTTAGTAATATGGAAAAAAAGATGTCTGAGTACATGTTAGATTCAAAAAATACAAGAATTTCTAATTCAGAAAAGAAATTAAAAATTGGAATACTTTCTAGTTTTACAATTAATGGTTTAGATGAATGTTTGAAATCAAAATCTGAAGAATTGGATATAGATTATCAGTCGTTTGTTTCAGGATATAATCAATATAATCAAGAAATATTAAATGAAAATAGTAAATTATACAAATTCAATCCTGATATTACATTTTTAATAATTGACATAAAAAAGTTACTTGGTGATTTTTTTTATTTTTCTTATTCAGTCACTTCTGAAAAGCGTAAAGAAATTATAGATGAAAAAATCTCTGAAATAAAAAATTTATTGTTAAACTTTCAAAAAAATTCTGATAAAAAATTAATAATTTCTATTGTTTCCATGCCTATGTATTCTTCTAATGGCATACTTGATAATAAATCTGAATTTGGTTTTTATGAAATGATTAATAAATTAAATTCAGAATTAATCATTTTTGCAAAAAACAAACAATCCTTGTTTGTTTATGATTTTAATCAATTTATTCGTAAATATGGCGAAAAAAATATTTTTGATTATAGGCAATTTTTTATTGGAGACATACAAATATCATTGCAATATATTCCATATTTTGCTAACGAATTATTGAGTTACATTAAACCTAGTTTAGGTATTAATAGAAAATGTATTGTTTTAGATTTAGATAATACTTTATGGGGTGGTATTGTAGGTGAAGATGGTTTTGATGGAGTTGAATTAGGTCAAACACCAAATGGAAAAGCATTTGTTGAATTTCAAAAACAATTACTAGCATTATGGGAACAAGGAATTATTTTAGCAGTAAATAGTAAAAATAATTTTGAAGATGCAATGGAAATCATTAATGAACATCCAAATATGATTTTAAGAGAAAAAAATTTTGCATGTATTCGAATAAATTGGAATGATAAAGCTGAAAATTTAAAGCAAATTGCAAATGAAATTAATATTGGATTAAATAGTATTGTTTTCTTTGATGATGATAAAATTAATCAAGAAAGAATAATACAAGAATTTCCTGAAGTGTTAACAGTTAATCTGCCAAATGATCCCTCTCAATACGCCTCAATTTTAAAAGATTTGAATGATTTCAGTGTTTTACATAGAACTGAAGAAGATACCAAGAGAGGTGAAATGTATGTACAACAAAGAGAGCGAAATGAATTACAAAAATCAGTAACAAATTTAGATGAATTTTTGAAGCAACTAGACATTATCGTAAAAATTAAAAAATCAAATGAGTTTTTAATACCTCGAATTTCTCAATTGACTTTAAAAACAAATCAATTCAATTTAACTACAAGAAGATATCAAGAAAATGAAATTAAGGAACTATCATACAATTCAAAATTCGAAGTTGGTTGTGCGCAAGTATTAGATAAATTTGGTGATAATGGAATCACTGGTGTTTACATAATCAGCAAAAATCAAAAATCATGGATTATTGATACATTTCTTTTAAGTTGTAGAATAATGGGTAGAGGAGTTGAAGATGCTATTTTATCAAAAATTTTAACTAATGCAAAACAAAATGGTGTAGAAGAAATAAAAGCAGAATTTATTCCAACTGCAAAAAACAAACCTGCTGAAAATTTTTTAGAAAACTCAGGTTTCAAAAAAGAAAATAAATTTTGGATCTATAAATTAAATAATGATATAAAATTACCAAATCATCTGAAGGTGGAAATCGAATAATGGGCACTAATGTTAATTCAATTATTGCAAAAGTGTTTTCAATTCCTGAATCAAGTGTTACTGACCAATCTGGACCTGAAAATATTGAATCTTGGGATTCTTTTCGTGGCTTAGTATTGGTAGATGAACTAGAAAATTATTTCAAAATAAAATTCACTATTTCTGAAATTACTGATATTAAAACTGTAGCTGATATTAAGCAATGTCTGAAACATCATAATGTTACTCTTGACTAGTGCGGTGAATGCCCAAAATGCTTAAAATTTTAAACTAATTTAGAATAATTTGTTAGTCAATTCTATATAATTAAAGATTATTTTAAATTTCAATATGAAGATTGGTTTAGTCTGCCCTGCATCATTACCTGCTACGCAATTTGGTGGAATAATGTTTCTATGTTTAGATTTAGCAAGAGAATTTTCTAAAAATAATCATGATATAAAAATTTACACAACTGATATGGATTTTAGTAATGGTTCACACAAATTTAATAAAGATTTGCCTAGAATTGAAAAAATTGATAATTTTAAAATTTTTCGTTCTCATGTATGGTTTTCAATAAAATTGTTTTTTGTAAATCCTGGAATTTATAAACAAATGATGAATGATGAACAAGACATTATTCATACAATAGGTATACGTAGTTTTCAATCTTTAATTGCAATACTTGTTGCAAAAAAGAAAAAAATTCCATTAATAATTTCTGATCAAGGCGGATTATTCACACATCCAGATTTTACTAATGGGGGATTTATTACAAAATTACTTTATTTTTTTCAGAAACCATTAATTAATTACATTATTAATAATTCTACAAAAATTATAGTTGCAAATGAATATGAAAAAAAAATATTCTCAAAATTTAATGCAGCTGAAAAATGTCATATAATTAAAAATGGAATTAATTTACAAAAAATGGATGATGGTCAAATAAATTTTAAAGAAAAGCATAAGATTACTCAGAAATATTTTTTATTTTTAGGCAGATTTAACAAAGTAAAAGGAATTGATACATTACTAGAATCTATAAACATTATTCAGCATAATAAATTGATGAAAAATACTAAACTTGTTTTGATGGGTGTTGATTTTGGTTTTGAAAATGAAATGGAAAAAATAATTTCTGATTTAAAACTAAATGATAAAATATTAATTATCAAAAATCCTAAACGTGAAGAAGTTGTTTCTGCGTATAAACAATGTGAATTTTTAATTTTACCTTCACGCTGGGAGTTATCTCCACTTACTCCATTAGATGGGTTTGCTTTTAAGAAGACAGTAATTAGTACAACTGCTCATGGAATACCGTATACAATATCTAATAATGAAAATTCATTATTAGTTGAACCTGAAAATCCTACTCAATTAGCTGATGCCATTTTGAAATTATTGAATGATGATTTATTACTAGAAAAATTGGGAAATTCTGGTTTCGAACATGTTCTTAATGTGGCAAATTCAAAAAAAATGGCTGAAAACACTCTAAATCTATACCAGAATCTTTCCTACGTAGATAATTAATAAGATTGAAAATTTTTGAACTATTATGAAGAAAAGACCTGATGCATTTAATGATAAAAAAGTGAAAGTTCCATTTTTTTATCCCTCTATAACAAAGGCTGATAAATTAGCCATCATGAAAGCATTGAATTCTCCTTTACTAACAGATGGTCCTAATTTAAACAAATTTGAATCAGAATTTGGAAAATTTTGTGGTTCATTAAATTCTATAGGAGTTTCAAATGCAACATCTGGATTATTTTTATCTTTAAAATCATTAGGTATTGGATTAAACGATGAAGTAATAATTCCTGATATAACTTTTGCAGCAACTGCAAGCTCAGTTCTTCAAACTGGTGGAATACCCGTCTTAGCTGACGTTGATGATGATTTGAATATATCACTTGAATCAATTAAAAAATGTATTAATAGAAAAACTAAAGCAATAATACCTGTTCATTTTGCTGGTAAATCATGTAAAATAAATGAAATAATGAAACTAGCTAAAAAAAATAATTTATATGTTATTGAAGACTGTGCACATGCAATAGGAACATACTATAAAAATAAACATGTTGGAACTTTTGGAAATACTGGCTGCTTTAGTTTCTATCCTACCAAAAATATAACTACACTAGAAGGAGGAATGATTCTAACAAAATCAAAAACATTATCAAACAGAATTAAAAAATTACGAAATCAGGGAATAACTAAATCACTTAATCAAAGATTTTCTGAAGGAAAGCCATGGGAATACGATATAGATGAACCGGGTTACAATTTCAGATTAGACGAAATTAGATGTGCACTTGGTATAAGTCAATTAAAGCAGCTTAAATTATTTAATTCTAAAAGGTGGAATGCTGCTAAATATTATTATGAAAAATTAAAAAATATTGATGGAATTCTGTGTCCTGAAATATCCTCAAAAAATGAGCATTCATTTCATCTTTATATTATTAAAATCACTCCAAAATTTACTTTAACACGAGATAAATTATTCCAAAAATTATTAAAAAATGGAATAAGAACTTCTGTACACTATAAACCTCTACATGAGTTTTCATTAATTAAGAAATATTCAAAAAAATCTAACCTTAAAAATTCAAAATCTTTATACAAACAAATTTTGTCACTTCCAATGTATCCTGCAATAACAAAAAAAGAACAAGATCTTGTTATTAATAATATTCTAATCTAGTTTTTTATTTTATCAAATTTTTCAAAATTAATTTTATAAATAATTAATTCTTGATTATTACTCTTGAAATTTAATTCAATTCTCTCCAAATAATCATATTTGGTTTCATTGTTCATTATGTTTTTCAAAATTTCATCTGTCGTATTACTATCTATGATTAAATGTGTTAAACCGTTTCTTTTATTTTCATAATCATATTCTCGTGTTTCTGTAATAAAATTTTCAAGAGAATTGTATTCTGAGGCTAGAAACTTTGCTGTTTTTGTATTAGGTGATTTAGCATAATCAAATTCTGGTGTATCTGGCCATTCATCTGACAAATTAGCTGCTTCAATGTATTTACTTTGTGAGTAATAATTGATTCCATTAGCAACAGATGCAATCATCTTTGCATTTTCAAATCCTTCTTTTTCCAACATGAAATTCTCTTTTCCATCTTCAACAAGTAGTATGGTAGTAAAAATTATGCATAATGTTATTGCAAAAATTATGAATTTAGATTTTGAAACATTCTGAATTTTTTGTAATGTAAATGACGAAATTATACAGAATATTGGAAATAAAACAAATAGATATCTCGGTTCACTAATTCCTCTTCCAAATGCATACGCAATAGGAAGTGATAATGTAATTGCAAATATTACTAATATCCAAGTATTCTCATTTCTATTCTTAAAGAAAAAATACAGTCCTGTTGGAATAACAAAAATAAAGAATGGTATCATAATCACACCTAATGATGTAATGAAAATTTCAATAGATCTTTTTATAAATTCTATAGATTTATTTGAATATGCCTCTCCTGGAATTATATCATCTTCAGGAATACCTTCAATTACATGATTTGAAAAATATACTCCACTTCCAGTAATATTACTAAAAAGACCATCATTACCTATAGCTTCAATACGGATTATTGAAATTGGTAAAATTATTGATGTAAAAATTAAAACTCCTATCAAAAATACAATTAAACTTTTTTTACTAAATTTATTTTTTAGAAAGAAAGTTATTGTAAATGGTATTATTAGAATCATGGCTTCATATCTAACAATGGATGCTATTGAAATTAAAAAAACTCCTATCAAAGAAAATTTCATATTTTTTGAAATCATGCATAACAACATGAATGAAATAAATAACATGAACATTGATTCTGTCAATCCTAGAACTGAATTTTCTATTATCATTGGATGAAAAATAAATAATGATGCAGCAATTATTGCAATTTCATTCTTGATAAATTCTTTACATAATAAATAAATTGGAAATAATGTTAATGATAATATTATTGCTGACAGTATTTTTTGTAAATTACTATCATCTAAAAAATTTTCAGAATTTAATAAATTTAAAAATATTGAAACTAAAATTGGCCATCCATCATTACTTGGATAATTCCCTGATGGTAATTTTCCTTGATTACTAATTTCTTTTGCATGTACAAGATAATCAAGAGAATCATTTGTTACTGGAATATCATATCCAATAAAATTCAGATTAATTATTAATGAAGATATAAAAATTATACATAAAAATAACTTTCCATATTTTGAAAAAAATTCAAAATTAGAATTTAACTGAGTGTTATTTGATTTCAATATACTTCATTATTTTTTAAATTTCGACCACTCAAAATTATCAAAATTAATATTTCTCATTTCGTTATCATTTGGTTTCCATGCAATATTTGCTAAAGCTAGTACTCTTGAAATCCCTCCTGACGTATTGATATGAGCCGATGCAATATTCTTTGGAACATATACTAAAATTGGTTTTTCTGCATCACTTTCAATCTCAATATATTCATCTCCAGATTTTATAACAAAAGTTACTCTTCCATGAATACACGTGAAATAACTATCTCGTTTTGTATGAAGATGTGGTCCTTTTATTTCCCCAGAATTGACTGAACTTACATAAACCATTTTTGGCTCATTTTTCAAAATTTTATCCCAATCTCGCCATATTACAGTTAAGCTCCCATTGACAGAATTTTTGTTAATATCTCGTGTATCGTGTCTCTCAAGTTTAATTACATAATCTTCTTTATTCATAAATCAAACTAATTGTGATTTGCAATAAAAGTTTGGATTGATTAGTATGATTAATTCTAAGTTTTTATTAATAATCAAAAATAGGATTAATAATGAAATTATTGATAACTGGTGGGTTAGGATTCATTGGTAGTAATTTCATCTTAAAATTACTTAAACAATCAAATGAATATGAAATAATTAATATTGATGCAGAATTGCATGGTGCCGATAAAAATAATTTACTAGAAATCCAAGATCATGAAAAATATGAATTTGTTAAAGGTAATATTACAAATAGAAGATTGATGGAAGAATTAATTACAAAATGTGATGCTGTTGTTAACTTTGCAGCAGAATCTTTTGTTGATCGTAGTATAAATGATGCAGACCCATTTTTAGTATCTAACATACGTGGAGCATTTACAATTTTAGATATAATTACAAAACAGAAAAAACGAATGTTGCAGATTTCAACTGACGAAGTTTTTGGAAGTTTATCTTCTGACACTGCAAATGAACAATCTATTCTTAATCCATCAAATCCATATGCTGCAACTAAAGCGGCTGCTGAACTTCTTATAAAATCATATATCAATACATATGATGCTGATGTAGTAATTACCCGGTGTACAAATAATTATGGTCCACGTCAATTCTATGAAAAATTAATCCCAAAGACAATCATTTTGGCAAATCAAAATAAAAAAATTCCAATTTATGGAAAAGGAATTAACATTAGAGATTGGATTCATGTTGATGATCACTGTAATGCTGTTTTACTAGCTCTTCTAAAAGGTAAGAGTGGCGAATCATACAATATTTCTGCAAACAATGAAATTGATAATCTTAAAATTGTACAAAAAATTCTTAGTTTGATGAATAAATCTGAAGATTTAATTAATTTTGTTGAAGATAGACCTGGACATGATTATCGATATAGTATGGCTTCCAAAAAAATATCTGATGAATTAGGTTGGAATATTAAAACTAATTTTGATGATGGTCTTAAAAATACAATTAATTGGTATCTAAATGAATCTGAAATTATGAATAAAACATACATGACAACCGCAACAGATTCAACTCCTTGGAAAAGTTCTAATTAATTATATGAGATTAAAATAAAATGAAAGGAATAATTCTTCATGGTGGCCACGGAACAAGATTAAGACCTCTTACACATACAGGACCAAAACAACTTTTACCAATTGCAAATAAACCAATGTCACAATATTGTCTTGAAGCAATACGTGATTGTGGGATAAATGATATTGCTATTATTATTGGTGGAATTGGTTCACAAAAAGTAAAAGAGTATTATGGTGATGGAACAGAGTTTGGAGTCAAATTAACATATGTTGAACAAGATACACCTAAAGGAATCGCACATGCAATTAATCTCTGTAAAGATTTTATTGGAAATGAAAAGTTTTTGACATTTTTAGGTGATAATATAATACAAAAATCAATTCAGAATATTTCAAAACAATTTGAAAAATCTGATGACGATGCAACCGTCTTATTATGTGAGGTCGACAATCCTGAACAATTTGGAATTGCTATAGTTGCTGATAATAAAATCACAAAAATAATGGAAAAACCAAAAAACCCTCCTACAAATTTAGCGGTAACCGGAATTTACTTTTTAACACCAAAATTTTTCAAAATTTATTCCAAACTCAAACCATCATGGAGAAATGAATTAGAAATCACTGATGCATTGCAGATTATGTTAGATGAACAAAATAAAATTAGTTTTGAAATGATTACTGATTATTGGAAAGATACAGGAACCCCAAATGATATTATTCATGCTAATGCAGAAATTTTAAAAAATATGAAACCATATTTTTTAGGAAAACAGAAATTAAATTCTAAAATTTCTGGCAATGTAATGTTAGGAAAAAATTCGTTAGTTTTAGAAAATTCCCATGTTATTGGTCCATGTATAATTGGCAATGATTGTATAATTGGTCCAAATACAATAATTGGTCCAAATGTAAGTATTGATGATAAAACTAAAACATCAAACTGTACAATTAAAAATTCAATTATCATGAAAAATTGTTTAATTGATTCAGAAATATCTCTTGATAATTCAATTATAGCTTCTAACTCAAAAATTGTTATTGATAACAATATTGAAAACAGAACATTTCTTTTAGGTGAAGGAACTAGATTATCATAATTTTATTATTAACAATATATTTTGTCATTAATCATGCGGTAGATTTTAAAAAGATTAGATTAAATTTTTAATATGAAAAAGAAATTATTATTTTGGATAACTATAGATTTTAAACAATTTTTTGTGGCTAACTATTTCCAGAAATTTGAAGATTATGAATTATATGCAATTGTTGATTGTCCATCAAATGCAAAGAATTTTTTCAAGAATCAACAATTAGTGAAATTTAAAAAAATTTGGTTTTTACATGAACAAATTCAAAACTCAACAAATTTTTCTATTGAAAATTTAAAAAACTATGAAAACAAGTATGATTTGAATTTATGGGAACTTTTAACAAATGAAAGAATTTTTTATAAATATAATCAGTTTTATAATTTTGAAAAAAATACACTTTTGTCAATTGATTATCAAATTCTTGAATTTTTTGAAAATATCTTAAATTCTATTTCTCCTGATGTATTATTAACAAAGGATCCCGGATTTCATCATTTAGAAATTCTTGTTAGAATGTGTAAAAAAAGATCTATTCAAGTTTTGATGCCATTTGTTCCAAAATTAGTAAATCGTGTAATTATTACTGACGATCCTACAAATTTTAATCCAAAAATAAATTATAACACATGTACTACAAAAACTAAAAATTTTTCTGAATTAGAAAAATATTTTGAAAATAAAAACACAACAAAAAACTTACAGAAATTTGTAAAAACATTTTCTTCTTCTACAACTAATATGAAATTCAAAGTATTGCTCAAGTATCTTTTTTCTAATTCAGAATCTCAACGTGAATTATATACATATTATGGAAGAAAAAAACATAAGGTTGTTTTAAGTTATATTTTATTATTAATAAAGAAAAAAATCCGTAAAAATTTTATTGATAAAAATCTAACAATGCAACCTGAACTTAATACTCCATTTGTTTATTTTGCTTTGGGTGTAGATATGGAAAGAAATCTTTTGATTGGTTCCCCTCTTTTAAATAATCAAATTGAAATTATTAGAACGATCGTTAAATCACTACCCGTGAATTTTTCTCTATATGTAAAAGAAACTCCTGGTCAAGCTACAAGAGAATGGAGGAATATTGCTGAGTATAAGGAAATTATGAATATCCCAAATGTTAAATTGATTCATCCACAATTTTCATCAAAAGATTTGTTGAAACATAGTTCTTTAGTTATGACAATTGCAGGTTCATCTGCGTTTGAAGCAACGATTTATCAAAAACCCTCAATTGTATTTTCTAAAACAATTTACTCAATATTACCTTCAGTAACTGTTGCAACTGATCTTACAAAACTAAGAGATACTATAAAAAATTCATTACTGACCAAAGTTGAAGCGAATGATATAGGCAAATATATTGATTTTATAGAAAAAAATTCAATTGAATGGCCATTTGATCAGTTTGATGTTGCAGTTGTTAACAAATTTCATTTTTCAGGATTACTTCTTGATACAGAAATTAATGAAAAATCGGTAGAAGAATTTTACACTGAAAACTTTCAACTAATCAAAAAATTGGCAGAAGAATTTCATAATTCAATAAATTAAATTTTAATATCTTTGAATTGTTTTTGTAAATTTCTATTCCATATTGTACTTTCTGATAAAATTTTTAAGAATTCTGCTGAACAACTATCTACTGGATAGAAGAATGATTTAGGTTTAAAGCGTATTCCGTCTACATCCTTAATTGCCTGAACCACTTTCAATTTTTTACAAGGAATGTTGATAATTTCTTTACTTTTATTTCTGTTATTTTGTCTTGTACCAATATTAATTGCAGGCGTACCATATACTTCTGCTTCTCTAACTATTGTACTAGAATTACCAATAACAAAATCTGCATTTTTTAATAAAGATAAAAAATAGTTAAAACGTAAAGATGGAAATATTTTAAAATTCTTATCATCTTTTAGCTTTTTAATTTCATTGATTATTAGATTAGAACCTTTATCGTTATTAGGATAAATTATGATAAATTTCTTTTTTGAATTCTTTAAACCTAAAATAACTTCATTAATTTGTTTTTTGATACTATGAAATTCTGTAACTACAGGGTGGAAAATAAAAATGGCATAATTTTCAAATGGAATATTATATCTAATCTTTGTTTCTTTTATGTTAGGTATGTTGCTACTCTTCATAACTTCAATTTCTGGAGACCCAATTATGAAAGATGAATTTTTATTTTCACCCATTTGAACAATTCTTTTTTTTGCATCTAAGTTAGATACAAAATGAATGTGTGACAGTTTTGTTACACTATGTCTGATAATTTCATCAACAGTTCCAGAAATTTCTCCACCTTCTATATGACCTACTAATACGCCATTAAATAATCCCACAACTGCACCAGCTAAAGTTTCTAATCTGTCTCCATGAACAATTATCATATCTGGATTAATTTTTCTAACAAAATCTGAAAATCCTTTAATTGTCTCTGCAAGAATTAAATCATGATTATCGTTTTTTTGATTTTTGTATATAGTTAAATTTCTGTATTTTAGTTTTTTAATTTCTGAATATGTATTTCCATATTTTTTTAGTGTATGCATGCCTGTAGCAAAAATATGGCATTCAAATAATTTTGAATCTTCAATAACATCGATTAATGGTTTTAGTTTACCGAAATCAGCTCTTGTTCCTGTGATGAATACTATTTTCTTAATTTTCAATCATATTCCACTTTATCTGTGTATTTTTAGGAATTTTTATTTTCGCTTTATATTCTAATACTTTTTGATAATCTTTAGCAAGTATATCTCCTGTTCCAGGGCGTTTTACCCAAACATTTTGTTCAGAGAGAGATTCTCCAATTTCAATATCTTTAATTGAAACAACACATGCATATGCAAAATTTATTGTTTGTTGTTCTTCTGGAAGAATTTTTTTCTCTCCTCCCAACGATCTATGAATTGCATCTACTCCTATAATTAACTCCTTTAATTCCAAAGGATCAATTGATATTGGAATGTCTGGTCCATTCCATGATTTATCTGACGTAAAATGTTTTTCCAAAATTGAACCTCCTAATGCAGTTGCTGCATAACAGGTATAATTTCCAATTGAATGATCACTTAGTCCAATCACTGCATCAGAAAATGTATTGGATAATTCAGTCATTGCTCCTAAACGAACTTGGTCATATGATGTAGGATAAATTGATGTTACATGCAATAATGCAAACTGTACCTTGTATTCTCTTAAAATTTTTACACTCTTGGTGATACTTTCAATATTATTCATTCCAGTACTCAATATTATTGGTTTTCCAAATGATGCAATATGCTCAATTAATGGATAGTTATTACATTCACCAGAACCGATCTTATATCCTACAACATTCATTTTTTCCAATCTATCTGCTGATGCACGAGAAAATGGTGTTGATAAATAGATCATTCCTAGGTCTTCAACAAGTTTTTTTAAAGAAATTTCTTCATTTTCAGTTAATGAACATCTATTCATTATATTCCAAATCGTTTCCTTAGAATTTCCAGGAATTACATAATTTGGAATCATTTCATCATCTATTATGTGAGATTGAAATTTCACACATTCTGCACCTGCATCAAATGCATCTCTAACCATTTGTTCTGCTTTTTTTATATCTCCTTCATGGTTTATTCCAATTTCAGCAATTACAAGTGGTTTCTGTTTACTTCCTATCTTTCTATTATGAAATTCTAATTCTGGATTCAATTAAACTAGTTTTAAATAATTTGAATATAATTACTTCCACTGAAAACTACCAATTTGTTACTTTTCAATAGTACAATAGTTATAGTATTTCAAATTTGTAGTATGTGTAAGTAGATTGAAAAAAAATGAATTTATCGCCTTATGCTATCATTATATCAGACCAAAAAAAGAATTGGATGAATTTCCAAAATTATTGGGAATCGACATTCAACAATTTACAGATCATCTCAAAATGCTTGAAGGTGATTACGAGTTTATATCAACACGCGACGTATATGAAATTCTAAATCAAACTTCATATTCATTAAACAATCCTGGTATGCTGATCACTTTTGACGATGGACTTTCTGATCATTTTGAAGCATCGAAAATACTGGAAAAATTTGGAATCAAAGGTACATTTTTTATTCCATCTTGTGTTACTGAGAATAATCTGCCTGCAAATCCAATTATTATTCATTATTCAATAGCAAAATTTGGAATTAAAAAATTTCTTTCAGAATATGAGTTAGCATTAAAAAAATTTAATTTATTAAATGAAAAAAACAAAATTGAATTTACAAAAAATAAAGATCCTTGGAATGTAATCGATGAGATTAAACTAAAATTCAAATATGAATTTTCTTATATTGATTGTAGGAAAATATTATTAGAAATTTATGAAAATTTATTATTAGAAAAACTTCCTAATTTTATGGAAATTAGTCATTTAACAAATTCACAAATCAAAGAAATGTTGGAAATGGGACATTCAATAGGCTGTCATTCTCATTCTCATATTTCCATTGGAACATCAAAATTGACTTCTGAAGAATTTAACACTGAAATGATTCAGCCTAAGGAAAAATTAGAAAAACGTTTTAAAACTAAAGTAATTTCTTTTAGCTACCCATTTGGTCAGACCAATGATTGTTTATCAACCCAAAATCTTCTAGAAAAAACTAATACGTATAAAATTGCATTCACTGTAAATCCAAAAGTTAATTCTATTTCTACTCCTCCGTTAGAGCTTGGACGATATGAATTATACAGTACAGATGATACAACAAAATTGAAAAACTTATTAGAAAATTTACATCTTGGGAATGTGACTTGAAAGTAGTAATATGTACTAGTAATGGTATTCGTCATAAGTTTTTTGCAAATTCAATTACATCTCTTATTGATGAAACTCTGATCATCAGTGAATCTAATCCAAATGACGCAAATCAAATAACAACTCATGATACTGACTCGATAATAGAGCATTTCAATTTGAGATATAAAACAGAAATGGAAACATTTCAAAATAATGATTATTTTTGTGGCAATGTAGTCCCCTTAATTTACCGTGAAATTAATTTAAACTACACTTTTGATATTATCAAAAAATTCAATCCTGACGCTATGCTTGTTTTTGGTTCATCAATTATTAAAGAACCATTACTGTCTTTACTTCCAAACAGAATTATAAATTTACATTTAGGACTATCGCCTTATTATCGAGGAAGTGGAACTAATTTTTGGCCATTCATAAACAAAGAATTAGAATACATAGGATCTACAATTCTAAAAATTGATTCTGGCATTGATACTGGAAATATAATTTCTCATGTTAGACCTAAAATAGAAATTGGTGATAATGTACATACTATAGGCTGTAAAGTTATACAAGAAAGTATGCCTGTAGTTTTAGAAATATTAGAAAAAATTGAAAATGGTTCAGAAATTCCTACTACAAAACAATGGAAAATAAATAATGAAAAATACTATAAAAATAAAGATTTTACAACAGAAATTCTTGCTCAATATAAAAAAAATCTAAAAAATGGATTGGTGGAAGAATATATTAAAAATCCAACAGTTCCTGAAAAATTAATTTTCTTAAAATAATTTTTTTGATTCGATTTCTTTAATTGTTTTATAATTTACATGATTGGATAATGCGGAATCTAAGAATTTTTGTGGTGTGTGAAACCTATGTCCAAGTTTTAATGTATCATTAATTTTTTCATTTTTTATATTATATGCTTCACTAATAATTATTGCACTATCAATTGTAGCGATAAAAATTTTTTCTTTATCTTTTTTAAAAATTATTCCAGCTTGAAATGGATGACTTTTTATTTTTTTGTCAATTTTTAAACATTTTTTTAATCTAATTTTTTTCCCATCAATAAAAGTGGAAACACCCTGATGGGGATCATCAAATGCATGAATAAATAATTCAAGTTGTTTGGAATTCCAATTCCAATTAATAAAACCATTAATTGGAGTAACTAATCTTGGCCAATAAGTACCGTTTAGATGATTTTGTTTCACACTATGAAATTTTTTTCCTGTTATTAATTGATCTATAAATTGAGTAAAAAATTTTTTTTCAAATTTTGTTTTAAAATCTAAATATTCAACTGGAATTTTACATGTGCTTGGAAAATTAATTGATTTTTGTTTTACTATATTGCCTACATCCAATGCTGTATCAATTTTATGAATAGTTAATCCCCATTTTTTCTCTTGTTGTAAAATTGCCCATGTGTATGCTGCAGCACCACGAAACTTTGGTAGTGGTGTATCATGATAATTGTATAATTCTCCTTCAAAAAAATCTATTAAATCTTTTTTAAAAATCCAAGGAGAATTTAATGAAAATCCTATACTTTTTTTATTAACAATTTTTTTTAATTTTCCTAGTTCCATTTTCTGAAATTCATACCAACTATGCCCTGATAATTCTAGTTTTTCTTGAAATATTTTCCCATCTTTTGTTTGTAACTTTAGATGTGTTTTATCAGTAATTATAGTTACATCACAATTTTTTCTTTTTGCAATATTTGCTACTGTGAGTAATGGCCCATCTTGTTTTTTTGTATTACCCCCAAACAAAACAATCGATAGTTTTTTCATATTATTTGTTCCTTCAATTGTTATTTTAATACTACATTTTTTTAATACTATACTAAGAAAAATGTCGAATAGTATAAATCATAATTTTTAATTTGTTACATAATTGATGAATTTAGTTAACGCTGCAATTATTTCAATGAGAATGTCATCTAAACGATTACCTAACAAATCCCTCGCAGAAATTATTGATAAAAAAAAATCTGTAGATATAATTATTGAGCGAGCAAAATTAACTGGATTTCCTGTAATTTTTGCAACTAGTTTGGATCAAAGTGATGATCAACTCGTTGAAGCTGCAAAAAAACATGATGTTAATATTTTTCGTGGTGCATTATTAAATAAAATTAAAAGATGGAATGATTGTTTTGAGCTTTATGGAATAGAAAATGCATTATTGATTGACGGTGATGATTTATGTTATGATTATAATATTGCAAAAAAGTCCATGAAAAATCTACAATCGTCAGAATTTGATATTATTTGGTGTCCAGATGAAATAATTACTGGACTTTTTACTATTGCTATGACAAAAAATGCAATAAAAAAATTATATTCTTTTGAGCCTAATGAAAATTCTGATACTGATATTTTTACCCATCTTTTTGAAAAAGCTAATTTAAAAATTTCTTATGTTGAATTAGATGGTAATCAAAAAAATAAAGAAATTCGTCTTACGTTGGATTATGAAAAGGATCTATTATTTTTTAGAGAATTGTATAAACATATTTCAATTCTTGAAACTGGGGATAACATAATTAAATTTATTTTAGAACACCCTGAAATTGCAAATATTAATTATCAGTGTCAACAAGATTTCTTAGAGAATAAAAAATTGAAAATGGGTAGTAATGATGACTAAAGATTGGAAATTTATGGGAAACGAACGGAAGTATATTGAGGATGTACTTGTTAGTGGATTTGGCGCATCTGAATCTGGAACAATGAATGAAAGATTAGAAAAAAAGTTTTCTGAAATTTATAATACAAGATATGCAATTACTGCTAATTCTGGTACTTCTACTTTACATATGGCTCTTAATGCTTTTGGAATAAAACCTGGTGATGAAGTGATAATTCCTTCTTTAACTGTTGGAATGTGTGGATTTGTAGTTTGGCAATGTGGTGCAATTCCTGTTTATGCAGATGTTAAACCAGACACATTCCTGCTAGATTCAAAAGATGTTGAACAAAAAATCACTGATAAAACTAAAGCAATCATGCCAGTTCATATGTATGGTAATATGTGTGATATGGAAAGTATCATGTCTATTGCTCAAAAAAATAATTTGTATGTTGTTGAAGATTGCGCAGAGTGTCAGTTATCCCATGATAATAAAAATAGATTAGCAGGAACTATTGGAGATGTAGGAAGTTGGAGTTTTGAAAACTCAAAACATCTTACCACAGGTGATGGTGGAATAGTTGTTACTGATAATGAATACTTTGCTACTTCTATGCGAAAATTTAGTTCTGCTGGATTCAAAAACTTAACAGCGATATCTGGAAAAACACGAATATCTCGAGACTTATTCCAAAATCCTGATTGGGAAAGACATGATACTTTGGCATATAATTATAGAATGCCAGAATTATGTGCTGCTGTTGGATTAGCTCAGTGTGAACGAATTCAGGATTTTGTTGATTTAAGAATAAAAATGGCAGAAGATTACTTATCGGTCATTAAAGATTCAGAACTTTTGATTCCTCAAAAAACACAAAAAGGTTTTAAGAATACCTACTATACATTCGCAGCATTATTCATTGGAGATCAATATGGTGTTTCTTGGAATGATTTTAGAAAAAAATACATCGAAAATGGCGGAGATGGAATTTATGCTGCCCATCAACTTGTGTATAACGAACCTTGTTTTAAAAATAATGAAATTGGTTGGGGTAGAACATTAATTGCAGAAAAATTACAGAAAAAATTAATGTTATTTACAACAAATCAAAAGGATGAATTAGAAAGGCAGAAGCAAAAAGAATGCTTGAGAAAAACAATCAATTTTTTTAATTAATCTAAAAATTTATAGTGTAGATTCAACAATTGCATTTAATTCTTTTTTTGCTTTATATTTTGGATTATATTTTTCCCATTTTTCACTTATTTTCCATTGTGGAAGTTTTGTTTCTTCATATTTTTGATTTGACATCTGAATCATTCGTCTTGTATCGTGATTATACATAAATTGTTTTAGCGCTATTAATTCTGGAATTGTGAAGTTTTTACTTACGGTTGCGGTATAATTGGTTGCATCGCCACAATCTTGCATAAATTTATCTAATGCACTCAAATACCATTTTTTCAAAATAGTATTATTTACTGCATATTTTCCTTCATGAACCAATTTCAATCTTTCATCATATTGCTCCAAAATGAATTCTCGATTATTATAGAAAATTGGACTTCCAACATATGGTGTGCATATGAACGGATCTATTTCTGCACCATTCTTTATCCAAAAGTCAACGGTTTCCATTAAATCATTAATGTTTTCATTTGGATTTCCAATCATAAATGTAGTAATTGGTGTCATATCAGCTTCTTTTATTGTATCAATGGTTTTCTGTAAATGTGATCTTAGTTGTCCTTTTTGTATATCCTCATTCAGAACTTTATCTGAAGCTGATTCAAATCCAAATGAAATATATGCACAACCTGCATCCTTCATTGTTTTAATAATTTTTGGTTTTACTGCAACACTTGGTGCATCCCCCAGTGTTCCCCATTTCAGTATTTTATCTAATCCTTCATCAACATACAAATCACAAAATTCCTGAGTCCATTTCAAATTACTAGTCATATTTTCATCCATGATGGAAATAAAATCACAGTCATATTTTTCAATTAATAATTTAATATTTTCTACTGCATATTTTGCAGTAGGCCAACGTGCAGGTAATTGGAATGTATCATTTTCTTTATCTACTTCACGAACTAATTCTTCTCCTTTCCTTCTATCTCCTAATCCATAGATATTTTGTAAATCAATTCTTGACATTCCATTATGTGAACAAAAAGTACAACCTCTTGGACAACCTCGTTCCCAAACTACAGAAAATCTTTTTTTTGAATTATGTGATTCAACTGACATTGGCAAG